>WSSedL1CaDRAFT_10000219_pt1 | contig 40147 bp, 34 predicted proteins | sample WetSurSL1Cattail_FD_9464 | JGI IMG/M metagenome (IMG submission 9464)
AGGACTCAATAAATATTTTGAATAAAATTGGTTTATGATTTCCAAAACTTCGTCCGCCTCATCAACAACGGAAAAAAGTTCAAGATCATCTTTTTTTATGTTTTGCTGTTCTTCAAGCATCACCTCTTTAATCCAGTCAACCAATCCTTTCCAATATTCTTTGCCTACAAGTATAATAGGAAAACGTCCGATTTTTTCGGTTTGAATAAGAGTAAGCGCCTCAAATAATTCATCAAACGTACCAAAGCCTCCGGGAAGTACCACAAAACCTTGAGAATACTTCATAAACATTGTTTTCCGCACAAAGAAATAATCAAAAGTGAGAAGCTTGTCATGGTCAATAAACATGTTATGTTCCTGTTCAAAAGGCAGATGAATGTTCATTCCAACTGAACGGCCTTTACCCCTTGTAGCTCCAAGGTTTCCGGCTTCCATAATTCCCGGCCCACCACCAGTAATAATTCCATAACCAAATTGAGTTAACTTAAAAGCTATTTCTTCTGCAAGTTTATAATACTTGGTTCCCATTTCCGTCCTGGCTGATCCGAAAATTGATACGCATGGCCCAATTCGTGCCATTTTTTCATATCCCTCAACAAATTCGGCCATAATTTTAAATATCCTCCAGGAATCTTCCGATTTAATCTCAGCCCAATCCTTTTCTTGAAATGCGTTTCTGATCTTTTCTTCGCTAGTCGACATGTTACAATTGATTCATTGATTAATAAATATAAAATGTGCTAATTTTCTAATTAAATTTAATTATTAATTTTTAATATTCCATGCACTGTATGCGTATTCTGATAAATTAGTGCTTTTTCATTTTTAGTTCTTCCCTCAAAAATTGAGCTGTGTAACTTTCTTTATTTTTAGCTATTTCTTCAGGTGTGCCGGCACAAATAATTTCACCTCCCAGCGCACCGCCTTCTTTGCCAATGTCGATAACATGATCAGCCACTTTTATGACCTCCAGATTGTGCTCAATGACAATTACAGTATTGCCCCTATTTACAAGTCGGTTAAGCACATCGAGCAATACCCTTACATCTTCAAAATGCAAGCCGGTAGTGGGTTCGTCGAGAATATAAACTGTTTTCCCGGTGTCGCGTTTGGAAAGCTCAGCTGCCAGTTTAACACGTTGGGATTCCCCACCTGATAATGTTGTAGAGGACTGCCCAAGTTTTACATAACCCAATCCCACCTCTTGTAGGGTGATTAAACGGTTTAAAATTGAAGGCATATGTTCAAAAAATTCAACAGACTGGTTAATAGTCATATCCAATACATCGCTGATAGATTTGCCTTTATATTTTACTTCCAGCGTTTCGCGGTTGTATCGCTTACCATTACATTCCCTGCAAACAACAAATACGTCCGGCAGAAAATTCATTTCAATGGTCTGCACTCCAGCTCCTGTACAAGTTTCACATCGACCACCCTTCACGTTAAAAGAAAAACGCCCAGGTTGATAAGCCCGAATCTTGGCCTCAGGGGTAATTGAAAACAAGTTACGAATATCGCTAAACACGCCTGTATAAGTTGCAGGATTTGAACGGGGAGTGCGACCAATGGGTGATTGGTCGACCTGAATTACCTTATCAACAAATTCAATACCTTCAATAGACTCATAAGGAAGAGGGTCCAGCACTGATTTGTAAAAATGTTTGCTAAGTATAGGTTGTAATGTTTCATTGATTAAAGTTGATTTGCCACTTCCGGAAACTCCTGTTACACAAATAAACATGCCTAATGGAAACTGAACGGTAACTTTCTTCAGATTGTTGCCACTAGCTCCTTTCAATGTTAAAAATTTACCCGATCCTTTGCGACGTAATTCGGGGACAGATATCGTTTTATGATGATTCAGGTATTGAGCGGTAAGCGATCCCGAGTTTATAATATCTTCGGGCGTGCCTTGAGCAACAACCTTTCCACCCATGCGCCCTGCCAATGGCCCAATATCAACAATATGATCAGCTGAAATCATCATATCACGGTCGTGTTCTACAACAATAACAGAGTTGCCGGCATCGCGAAGCTTTTTTAACGATTCTATAAGTCTGTGATTATCCCTTTGATGCAAACCTATACTTGGTTCATCCAGAATGTATAAAACATTTACAAGCTGGGAACCTATTTGAGTTGCCAATCTGATACGCTGACTCTCGCCTCCGGAAAGACTATTAGAGCTGAGATTTAATGATAAATACTCAAGCCCTACATCGAGCATGAACCCTAAACGAGTGGTAATCTCTTTAATAATTTCATGGGCTACAGCCTTTTGCCGTGGGTTCAGTGTAATTTCAAGTTTGCCAAACCAATCGTACAAGCTCCTAATATCCATAGCTGTAAGTTCAGTTATGTTTTTATCATTGATCCGAAACTGCAAGGACTCCATTTTCAAACGAGCCCCTTTACATTCAGGACAGGCAATGTGTCTGATAAACTGACCAGCCCAGCTTTGCGCCTTTTTAGAAGTACTCTCTGTCTGATTGATGGTGATGTAGCTAACTATCCCATCAAAATTCAAAAAATAATTTGAGGAAATTCCATAGGGAGAATGGAGAAGCTTAAAAGATTCATCAGAACCGTACAAAATAACATTAATTGCCTCCTCAGGGATGTCTTCAAGAGGGGTATTAAGATCGACTCCATACTTATGAAGAATGGCTTCGATTTGCATAAAAATCAATGTATTCTTAAAAGCGCCCAGGGGTTCAACAGCTCCTTTTTTAATACTTAGTTTGGGATTTGGGAAAATCTTATTCACATCTATTTCGGCAATTTCACCCAAACCACTGCATTTTGGGCAAGCTCCCTGAGGAGAATTGAACGAAAATGAGTGGGGAGCAGGTTCGTTATAAGATATTCCTGATGTAGGACACATTAACTGCCTGGAATAGTAGTGCGAATTTTGTGTGTTTTTATCAAGAATCATTATTACCCCTTTACCGTGCTGCATTGCGGTATGCACAGATTCTTTCAAACGTTTAACCTGATCGTCATTCACGGCAAGCTTGTCCACAACCATTTCAATATTATGCGTCTTGTATCGATCGAGCTTTATTCCATAAACAATTTCACGAATTTCCCCATCAATACGAACATTTAAAAAACCTTTTTTTCGGATTTGTTCGAAAAGTTCCTTGTAATGTCCCTTGCGACCTTTAATTAATGGAGCAAGAATATAGATCTGGGCTTCTTTAAATGTTTCGAAAATTAATTTAACAATCTGCTCTTCGGTATATTTTACCATTTTTTCGCCTGTTACATATGAAAAAGCTTCTGAGGCTCTTGCATATAGTAATCGTAAAAAATCATATACCTCTGTAATTGTCCCAACCGTACTCCGCGGATTTCGATTGGTAGTTTTCTGTTCAATAGAGATAACGGGGCTCAAACCTGTGATCTGATCAACATCAGGACGTTCAAGTCCGCCAAGAAATTGCCGTGCGTAAGCCGACAACGTTTCTAAATAACGCCGTTGGCCCTCAGCATAGATTGTGTCAAAGGCAAGCGATGATTTACCACTACCACTTAAGCCGGTAATAACAGTGAGCTTATTGCGGGGAATTGAAACATCAATGTTCTTAAGATTATGCACCCTTGCCCCCAGGACATTAATGCTTTCTACTCCGTTTGTATCTTCTATATGATTTGTGATTTTCTGTTCCTTCATTGAACCAATTGTTCGCTTTGTTTCATAATGCTATCCATGGATTGCTTGCTAAGTTTTTTTGAAAACGTTCGAATACCCGCAGATGGAATTTTAATAATGTAAGCTTTGTGAGCTGCATTGGTTATAAAGCTATCGCGCAACCAGGGATTAAGAATTTTCAAAATCTTATAATTTGTCCCTTTCTCAAAAGCAAATTGAGCCAAATCTTTAATGGGCCCGTTTACAGAAATTTCAGAATAAGCAATAGGTTGATAATTATCTTTTTGTGCAAGATGAAAACCGTATTTATACGGGTCGCTCAAAATAAGTTTTAATGCAACAATTCTGAAAATGTAACGGGCTGTTTCTTCGTTTAAAAGGATATCATAATAATAATCTGTATACTGGCGCTCTATTTGTTTATTAAGCGCCTTACGGCCAACATTATACGATGCAGCAGCCATAGTCCAGGATTTGTATACATTATATGACTCCCGAATAAACTTACATGCTGCTTCTGTTGACTTTTCGATATGATACCGCTCGTCAATTTCTTCGTTCACCTCAAGGCCGTAATCTTTTGCGGTGCCAGACACAAACTGCCAAAACCCTACGGCTCCTGCAGGAGATGATGCGTTCGAAAATCCACTTTCAGCGAGCGCCAGGTATTTAAAATCATCCGGGATGTTATTCTTTTTTAATACGGGTTCAATCAACCCAAAAAAGCGAGTCGATTTTTTAATAAGCAATATGGTTTGAGAATGCCAATAAGTATTTATTAAGAGTTCTCGCTCAAGTGATTCTTTAATATCAAAATCTTCCATGGGAACCCTTTCTCCGGCAAAATCTATCTTTACGGGCAAATCAATGCCCGTAATCTTGTTACTAGAAGCAATCTCCTTAACCTCCTTGTTTACACCAGTTGTTTTCTTAGTAGTAGAAAAAGTGAAAACCAATACTATTCCAACTAAACCAATAAACACAATTATAAAGCTATAATGGACTCTTATCATCTTGCCAAGCTCAAATGATCTTTCCCTCATTGCATGTTGTTTTGCAAATAATATTTAATCTGCAAAAGTACGCTTTTTAACAATTGATTTTACGAAAATTTTTGCGGTGGGTTTGTATAATTAAAATTTATATACCAATCCTGTAAATATTCCAAATGAGTATAGATGTACTTTCATATTTTCATTGGTAGTAATGGAATTCATGTAATATTTATAGGTTGGCTCAAGGGTAATGTTTATTTGTTTAAACCACTGATAAGTAAGACCTACACCAACTGTTCCACTATAATTGAAACGTTGGAGGTTGTCTGTTTCTCCAATAATGGTTCTTGCCCCATCCTGTTTTAAAATCACATCGTTATTCACCAATACGTTGGTACTAACTCCACCGATCAGGTTACATCCGATTTTACCATCGATAATTCGATATCTGGCCAGGAAAGGTATCTCAATAAACTTCAGTTGTTGAATAATTTTGGCATGTTCAATCAATGAGCCATTGCTGTATGATTCATCTATTGCTTTTAAGAAGGTAGATGATGAAGTACCATTGACATACACAGCACTATAAACCACATCCGGAGATGCCACTGACTGAGTTTGACTACTTTCCAATTTTGAGTCCTTTGGACTAATAGAACCAAAACAATTTTCCAACCAATATGCTGACTTTTGGTTAGTTGAATAGGTAGACATTCCAGCTTGTTCCTTCACGGCATATACCTTGTTCATTGTTTGTCCCATGATGGAGTAATATACTCCGGCCTGGATACTCAGTCTTTTTCCTGTTGCATAGTTTACTTTCAAGCCACCACCATATGCCACAAGACCATCCTCGCTTTTATTGTAAACAGCCTTGTTGGGCAAATTGCCATTGATCTCAGAAATATTTCTATATGAGTATTGTGGAGCCACCTGACCCTCAACACTCCAACGTTTGTTTTTTTCCTTTTCCTGTTTGGTAAATATTTTCGAATCCTGCAGCGGATCGATCACATCAAAATATGCTAAGCTGTTGACTTTAGCCTGTTTTGTATTTGAAATTCCAGGTACATTATTTTCTAATTTTGATGACTTAGGACTTATTAGAGCTATTCTATCTTTTGAAGGTACATCCAGCGAATTTTGAACTTTTGTAAGTATATTTTGACCTTTTAAAGGTGCCACTAAAATATTTTGACCAGTCTCATCGTTTGCTATTAAATTTTTCAATGCTATGCTGGTATCCTTGTCATTAAAATCCTTATTAGAAATTAGTTCCGGAATCAATTTTTCTTTTACATCTTTCGATTTCTTCTGAGTTGTTTCAATTACTGGGACTGTAATATTGTTAGCAACGACATCCTTATTTTTAGCAATGACATACTTTGAAGTATGATGTTTTGGTGAAGTTATTTGAGTATCTGCAAATTCAGCATTTTTGCGGATATTACCAACATACAATCCAATCGAAATTAATATGGCTATACTGGCAGCCATCCCTGTCCATATGGCAAATAAACGCGTTCTTCGTTTCCGATCAAGTTCTTTAGTGATGTTATTCCACACTTCATCTGGTGGAATAAACTCAATGTTTCCCAGGTTCTCTGTGAAATACTCATCAATATGATGTATTTCTCGTTCCATTTTCATCCTATTTTAACACTCTGTTTAGTTCTGATATTAATTTTATTTTGCAGGATCCCCCGAGCCCTTGAAAGGTCTGATTTTGATGTTCCCTCTGTAATACCAAGCGTTGCTGCAATTTCTTTGTGAGACATTTCTTCAAATACATACAGATTAAAAACCATTCTGTATCGTTCGGGAAGTTTTTGTATCAGGGCAAGAATCTCTTTCATTGTTATGTCGAAATCTATTTCATTGTCTTTATCTTCATAAATTTCGGGGATTTGATCCAGAACAATGGTTTGGTTACTCCTTCGATATTTCTCAAGGGCTGTATTTATCATAATTCTTCGAACCCAACCTTCAAAACATCCGCGCTGACCGTATTGATGAATCTTTTCAAAGATTTTAATAAATCCTTCCTGCAGAATGTCTTTGGCTTCCTCATAGTTACGACAATACCTAAGACAAACTCCAAACATCTTTGCAGAATACATTTTGTAAAGATGTTCCTGAGCGCTTCGCTTACCTTTTATGCACTCCTGTAAAATATGATCGAGTTCGTCTGTCAACTTTACTGCTCTTAATGGCCTATCTTTCAGCATATCAAAAATACAATAAAATTAGACAGTCTGATCATTTGACATTGCTTTTTTATTTTAAGATGCAATAATGATAAAAAGGTTGCGTCAAAAATTGGAAATTTCCAACGCAACCTTTTCCGAAGTTTATCATCTATCTAATAAAACTTCAACTAATTAAATGCATTACCATGAAAACTCTGTTTAAAACATCAATAATTGTTATGATGCTTTGCGTCAGCACATCATGCAAACACGAAACGCCCAAGATCGATAAAAAAACATTCATCGATTTAACCCTCACTCAGGAAAAGATTCTCAGCGCTTCAAATTCATTCGGATTGGATCTTTTTCAGGATTTGGTTGACTCCGCCAAAGCTTCGGAAAATATTTTTATTTCACCACTTAGCGTTTCGCTGGCGTTGACGATGACTTACAATGGCGCAGCCAGTCAAACGGCGATTGATATGCAAAAAACGTTAGGGTATGAAGGTATGAGCACGAGCGATATTAATCAATCAAGCAAGGATTTAATCAATAGCATCCTGAATTTAGATTCCAAAGTGGTCTTTGAGATTGCTAATTCCATATGGTATCGAAATACCTTTCCCATTAAATCAAATTTTTTAAGTATTAATAAAGATTACTTCAATGCCGAAGTTCAGCCTGCTGATTTCAATAGCCAGGAAACTGTTAGTTTAATGAATTCCTGGGCGAGCAATAAAACCCATGACAAAATCAATCAGATTATCACTCAAATTGATCCAATGGCAGTGATGTATCTGATGAATGCGATATACTTTAAAGGTAACTGGAAGTATCGTTTTGAAACAAAAAATACCACAAAAGAACCTTTTCATTTAACAGATGGTAATACGTTCAGTACCGATTTCATGGTGCAACAAGATACTTTCAGGTATCTATCAAATAATTTACTCACAGCCGTTGAACTTCCGTATGGTGATGGCGGTTTTAGCATGGTTATAATGTTACCCCAAACAGGAAAAACATATAAGGATTTAATGCAAAATCTCAAGGCTGGTAATTGGTCTAAATGGAATAATCAAATGAATTCTGCGAACATTCAGATACACTTACCGAAATTCAAATTTAAATATGAAAAGTTATTAAACAAAAATTTGACCCGCTTAGGTATGGGAATCGCATTCGACGACAAACGGGCAGATTTTTCAGGAATTAGCAATGCTTCCCAACTTTTTATTTCCATGGTTTTTCATAAAAGTTTCGTTGAAGTGAATGAAGAAGGCACTGAGGCTGCCGCTGTAACAATTGTAGGAATATCGTATACATCCATTGGTAATCCGCCTTCCTATAAAATAATTAATGTAAACAAACCTTTCCTATTTGCCATCAAAGAAAATACAGCTAATAGTTTGTTGTTTGTTGGCTTGGTGCAGAAACCAGTGGTTGAGTAAATTTTATAATGCCAGATGCTCAGACTTAACGGTTTGTCCGAAAAAAATACTCGCCTGACGATCAAATATTTCAGTAAGGTCAGTCGTAAAAAATTTGCGCATACCGTTTTTGCTGCATTTGACATCCATTTCAGGGTGGCGCAACAGGTAATTTTTTAAACTTTCGGCTACAATCGGGCCCTGTGAAACAACTTTAATCGTCGAAGGGAGGTAATTAACAAATTGACCCATCAGTAAGGCATAATGTGTACAGCCTAAAATGATGGCATCAATATTTTCATTGATTTGCAGAAGCTCGTTGATGTATTTTCTGATGAAATAGTCGGCTCCCGGCGAATTGTGCTCATTATTTTCAATAAGCGGAACGAGCATGGGACAGGCTTGTTGAAAAACCTTCAGGTTGGGGAACAACTTTAAAATTTCGATGGGATATGAATCAGATGCTACCGTTCCAGGGGTTCCAAAGATTCCTATATTTCCTGTTTCCGAATAGTTGCCAATAACTTCGGCCGTCGGCCGGATAACACCTAAAACGCGCTTTGTGGCATCGTTCATTGACAAATCTTTTTGCTGAATAGTTCGCAACGCTTTAGCCGATGCTGTATTACAAGCAAGTATTACCAATTCGCAACCCATGGAAAAAAGTTTCTTTACACTCTCTAAAGTAAAGGCATAAACCACTTCATAAGACCTTGTTCCGTAAGGATTTCTGGCATTATCGCCCAGATAAATATAATCGTACTGTGGCAAAGTCTTCACGATTTCTTTCATAACCGTAAGTCCTCCATAGCCAGAGTCGAAAATACCAATGGGCGATTGCATAATCTTAAAAAAAATAAGCCATTCCGCGCACGAAATGGCTTAAATTATAATGTGTTAAATTACTTCTTAATACCTAATTTAGTCTTAAGCAATGGTGTTATATCCTGACTGTCAGCAGAATGATATTGAATAGCGTTTGAAGCTAAGTCAAAAATATAGATGAAACCATTATCTTTGCCTAGATCATTGACAGCTTTTTTGATTTTATCAGCAATGGGTTGCATAAATTCTTCCTGTTTCTGCCGAAGTTCCTGAGATGCATTCTCTTGAAATTGTTGTGTTCTCTGTTGATATTGTCCGAGCTCTTCTTCTTTAGTTTTTCTGATTAGTTCGGTATATCCATCTTTTTGCTTCAAATATTCCTGTAATTTATTATTATACTCTACTTGCATAACTTCAAGCTGATCTTCTAGGGTTTTCTGGAGCTTTTGAAGTTTAACCTGGGCACTATCCCTTTCTGGCATACCCTGAATAATTTCCTGTGAATTAAAATGTCCAAATTTTAAAGCTTTTTGAGCAAAGCTTAATGATGGAAATGCGATAAGCGCTGTTATAACAAGTAGTTTTAAATAATTTCTCATGATATCCTGCTTTTTTTTTAGTTAATTTATGCAAATGTAAAAAATTAATTTTTATATCCTAATCGTTGTAAAACTTCATCACTTTTATCACTTTTGGGATTCGAATAAAGGATACCTGCATTTGAAGAAGTGTCAAAAATGATGGCATAACCCTGTTCTGCTGCAAGTGCTTTAACAGCATTATAAACTTCATCTTGTATAGGTTTAATCAATTCCTGACGTTTTTTAAACAACATGCCATCGCGACCAAAATATTTTTTTTGCAGATCTTTAACATCCTGCTCTCTTTTTACAATTTCGTCTTCGCGTTTGGTCTTCATTTCTTCAGTTAATAAAACTTTTTCGCTTTGAAAATCCTTATACATTTTATCAATGTCGGCTAATTTGGTTTCTACCTCTTTTTGCCATTCATTTGATAATTTATCAACTTGTTCCTGAGCTGATTTGTAAGAAGGTATGTTTCCCAAAATATACTCCGAATCAACAAAAGCAAACTTTTGAGCTGATGCGAAAGATAATGATGTAGCTAAGATGATGACTACGGCAAGTATTTTCTTCATGATTTTAATATTTAATAGTTTAATGTATACGTAACCAATTTTGATTTGTCTATTCTAAAATTATAGTTTATCCATTTAGTAACTAGAACTGCTGCCCAATTACAAAGTGAAATTGTCCCTTACTTTCCGATAATCCCGGTATGGGATCAAATCCATAACCCCAGTCAACACCAAGTAATCCGAACATGGGAAGAAATGCGCGAACTCCAACGCCAGCTGAACGTCTAAGTGTAAATGGGTTATAGTTTTCGAAATTATACCACGAATTACCTGCCTCCAAAAAAGCCAGACCATAAATTGTTGCTGATTGCTCCATAATTACAGGATATCGAAGCTCCATTGTAATTTTCGTATAGATGTTAGCTACTGCTGCTGTAGAAACTTGTCTTTCACCTGCAGCTGTGTAATAATAACTTTGTGTTTGAGGAGTAACAGTTTCGTTTTTGTAGCCTCGTAATCCAATGGTTTCTTTACCATAAAAATTATATCCCGAAAATCCATCACCACCAAGGGTATAACCACCAAATGGCGAATAGCCGAGGGCGCGATTGAAAAATCCAAGATATCCAAACTGGGTGTTAAAGTAAAGTACTAAATTCTTATACAATGTGTTATACCATTGTGCCCTAAAGGTCCATTTGTGGTATTCAATCCAGGCATAACGATTAGCTTGTTCTTTTTGGTATATCTCAGCTTCAGACAGATTTGCACGTTGGTAAGGATCTAATAACCAGTAATTTTCTTTCCTAAATAATGAATATGGTGGTGTTATTTGGAGACTAACGCTAAAAGAGGAACCTCCTCGGGGATAAATAGGCTGGTCAACGGTATTTCTCATTAATGTTGTCTTAAAGCTTAAATTACGCGATGTACCATTACTAAAAGTGAAATAACCTGACCAATTATTGAGCTTGTAATTCTCATAAGCCAATTCATTATTAATAAAGAAGTTAGGATCCGGCCAATGCAAACGATGCCCCAACCCGACAGAACCTCCGGTTACTTTAAAATTTTGGGCACTTGTTTGAAGTAAGGTTGTTCTGGCTGGACTCTGAACGGTACGATACAGCGAAAATGAAAATGAATTTGGTTTTTTACCACCAAACCAAGGTTCGGTGAAACTCATACTATACGCCTTATAATATGTACCATTCGATTGTACCCTAAGGCTTAGGGTTTGCCCATCACCGGAAGGTACGGGGCGCCACTCGTGCAAGTTGAATAAATTCCGCACAGAGAAATTACTGAATTTTATACCCAGGGTACCTATTAACATTCCTGCCCCCCATCCTCCTGAAACTTCGAGTTGATCGTTTGGTTTTTCTTCCAGCTTATATGCTATATCCACCGTATTATCTGATACGTTGGGCAAAGGTTCAGGTGAAATCTTTTCAGGATCAAAATGTCCCAATTGTGCCAGTTTACGTACGCTACTTATGATATTGGATTTAGAAAAAAGATCGCCGGGATATGTGTCAAGCTCTCTACGAATAACATGTTCATTCGTTTTCGTATTACCTGCGATAATAATATTCTTTATCGTAGCCTGGGTCCCTTCCGCGATATGCATTTCCAAATCGATGGAATCACCTTCTATCTTGGCTTCAACCGGTACAAGTTGAAAAAATAAATAGCCATTATCCAGATACAATGAACTAACGGCATCTTCGTCACTTGATAACCGCTTTTCCAATGATACCTGATCGTAAACATCTCCCTTTTTCATCTTCAATACTTTATCGAGTATCTCATCGGGATATTTAGTATTACCTACCCATTTAATACTGCGGATATGATATTGATTTCCTTCATGAACTTTAAGATAAATAGCAATGCGCTTATTTGAAATAACAACCATGGAATCATGCACCAAAGAATAATCTCGATAACCATTTTTGGTATAGAAATCAACCAATTTACTCTGATCTTCCTTATATTCCTTTTCTATAAATTTTGAAGCCCTGAAAATATTTATGCTTTTTTGCTTTGTTTTTTTCAGAACCCGACGAAGGCGTTTGTCAGTAAATTGGTTATTATCAATAAATTCAACGCTGGCTATTTTTACTTTTTTACCCTTATCAACCTCAGCAGTGAGAAAGACTCTGTTCAAAGCCATTGTATCTTTGGTTTGAATGATATTCACTGTAGCATTTAGAAATCCTTTTTCCCTATAGAATTTCTTAACAATGGTCTCAATAGTGTTAATAACATTGCTGGTAACCTGGCTCCCAGGTTTTATTCCGAGTTTCTCATTCAATTTATCAACATCGCCTTTTCGTAAGCCATTAATAACCAAACGGGACAAACGGGGTCGTTCTATTAATTGTATTTCGAGCCAAATTTTATCTCCTTCAATTTTGGAAGCTATTATTTTAACATCAGAGAATAACCCATGATTCCAAAATTTATCCATTATTTTGGTAATAAAGTCACCCGGTATTGTAATCTTTTGACCTACAGTAAGTCCGCTCATTGATAACAATACTTTTGTATCAAGATACTGAACACCTGTAATTTTAACATCGGCCAAAGTATAATCTTTAGGCTCAGTGTAATCAACAACTGGTAAATTTGAGTTATTGGTTTGTGCAAAAGAGATAAGACCTGATAAGATGAAAGCTAAGGTAAAACAAATCTTATTTAACATTGTATTTAAAAAGTTAGATATTATTAATTACTTGTTCACTTATTTTACCAAAGCGACGCTCCCGTTTTTGGTAATCTACAATTGCTTTGTATAAATCTTCTCTACGAAAATCAGGCCAAAGTGTGTCTGTAAAATGCATTTCGGCATAAGCTAATTGCCAAAGAAGAAAATTACTAATTCGATATTCTCCGCTTGTTCTAATCATCAATTCCGGGTCAGGCATATTGGCGGTAGCCAGATGTTGGGAAACGAGATCATATGTGATGTCCATTGCTTTCACAGTCCCCTCTTCAACTTTTCTGGCAATGGTTCGTATTGCCTCAACAATTTCCCATCTGGAACTATAACTTATGGCGAGATTAAGGGTTAGACCAGTACTTTGGGAAGTTTTCTCAATTGCGGATTTTAATTGTTTATCAACATCTTTTGGAAGACTAGACAAATTGCCTATGGCGTTCAACCTGACATTATTACTCAAAAGAGTGGATGTTTCAGCGTGAATGGTTCGCACAAGCAACATCATTAAAGCATCTATTTCTTTTTTGGGTCTATTCCAATTTTCAGTTGAAAACGCATATAAGGTCAGGTATTTTATTCCTAACTCAGCGCAAGCCTCAACAGTGTCGCGAACAGCAGCAACACCATTCTTATGGCCAAATATCCTTTGATTTCCACGCTTCTTTGCCCAACGCCCATTGCCATCCATAATAATTGCAATGTGCCCGGGTAACCGTTCCACAATAATTTGATCTTTATATGACATACATTACTTGTGCTACTGACGATATGCAGGACAATCACCAGTGTGATCAAAAAGGCGGAAAGTTATAAAAATTCCGGCAAAAGAATACCAATCTGTATTACTTATTGACGATTTATATTTGGTTTCCCCAGGATTCTCGATTCCATCGATGCCATCCATGAAAGTTTTTCGAAAACTCCACTCAACCCCAATAGTTGCATTTTTTGATAGCATATATTTTACACCCATACCAAAGGGGACAGTAAAATGATTGTTAACGTTATACTTAGACTGAATCATGATTTCGTAGCCTAACCCCACAAAAAGATATGGGCTGAAAATAGGTTCGCGAGCATCAAACTGAAAAGGTAAAAAATTAAATTCGTATACAGCATTAATATCAACCAGTGAAGCAGAAAATGAAATATTCCTGTTTTGTTGGAATTGATTATTAAAATCATGATCATTACCCCTGAATTGTGCATAATATGCACGGGCACTGATAGCCGTTCTTTTGTTTAAAGCCAATTTATAAAGTGCTCCGGCCGATGGTGAAGGGGCATAAAATTGTCTGGATTGATTGATATCACCTAAATAATACGAGGTTCCACCAAAAACACCCATTTGTTGTTTTACCTGTGCAAAATTATTTTGTTGAAAAAAAATAATGTAAGTAAAAGTTATTAAAAGTATTTTGTTCATCCTTAATTTCTTTCAATTAGTTTTCATCATCCACCAAGGTATTTGTACCTTCTAAAGATATATGGCACACCCTTCCTGTCAGTTTCGAGCTTATATATTAGGTGAAATACTCCAAAATAGTAAAGATCATAATGTTTGGAAAAGGAGGTTGAGAGACCATCGAGATAATCAGAAAATACAATCCTCCTGCCAAATTCGAATCCTATAGACCAATATTTATCCATGGCTTTTTTAATACCAATGCCAAAGGGTACACCAACAGTAAATTTACTATATCCACTAACAGTTTCATAGGCAGGATTTGCTGGTCTGACACTATAAAATACTTTCGGATAATATAATACGCCTCCAACTCCCGCAAAAAGGTAAATCCCAATTTGTGCGTAATTATTGATCATTCCTCTCCTGTTGTATAAATGTGTCGGCGAGAGATAACGTAATTCATCACATTTAATATAATACTCATATTGTAAAGAAGGCTCAATAATGGAAGTTTTGAAACTGAAACCACGTTCAGCATTTCTCGAATTTTTGTCATTCCCTCCCACTCTGGCATAAAATATATTGAGTTTGAGGGCCATGTTTTGTTTTAATTTGTACCTCGCCCCAACAAAAAAGGCTGTTCCAGCGTTTGAAACGCCAATATCTTTTAAACCCCATAGGTTGTTTTTGTCAGCAGACCCTCCAATATCTCCGAAAAAATTTGACATCCCTGCCCCACCGATAACTTCATATCGAAGACGCTTCCATAATACTTGGCTGTATCCGTCAAGAGAAACCAAAATAATGGCTGATAGAAATATTAAACATTGCCTCTTCATAATAACAAATATTTTACAACACAAATGTAATTATTTTAAAACATATCATTAAAACTTAAACACATAAAAAACATCTGCTCATTTATAACGAAAGAAAGATCAATTTCTTTTGTCGACCCCCCACATTAATTTATTTCGCAGCGTAGCATAAAAATCTATATTGGGCAGTTTTATCAACCTTACCGGGAATGAGGCCTTATTAATAGTGATTTCATTTTTAACAGAACAGGTTATTGATCGGGAATCGAGAGTGGCAAGAAAGGTATCCACCCTGCCTTCGACTGTAATTTTAAGAACTGAATTGTCTGGAATGACCAGTGGACGAACATTAAGATTATGTGCAGCAATGGGTGTTATAATAAAATTCTGAGAATGAGGTGTTACAATTGGACCTCCCAAACTAAGTGAGTAGGCTGTGGAACCAGTTGGTGTTGAGATAATAATGCCATCGCACCAATAAGAGTTAAGATAATTACCACCAATAGTAACATTCACATTGGTAAGAGAAGAGCCGGTAGTGCGAATAGTAAAATCGTTTAGTGCAAAAGGAAAATCGTTAAATATTGGTTGAGATGCCGTAAGATGAAGCATACTACGCTCCTCTATCAAATAATCTTTGGCAGTTAAATAATCGATGGCAGTATCCAGCTCGCTTCGGGCAATGTTAGCTAAAAAACCTAATCGGCCTGAATTAATGCCTATGATGGGTACTCCAGAATCGCGAATATGTGTAATTGCTTCAAGCAGAGTCCCATCTCCTCCTATACAAATAAGAAAATCAATATGATCAGGCAATTTTTCAGATGAATCAAAAAAACCTGTAAAATTAAATGCAACCTGCTGACATTGTAAAAAATCATGAAGCGGTCTGTATACATATATTTGATGACCTTTATTCAAAAGCTTACTTAATAAGTTATGAATTATTGAATTAAAATTGTCGTTAAATTGTTTCCCAAAAAGTGCAAAAGTCATCTATATCGTTTTAAAACTTAATTATATATTTAAGTAGAGCATGAATTGTTCATAACGATTTGAATACAAACTATCCATATCGTCATCCTCCATAAATTGAGCTTTGACCGTGTAATCAAATCGTACAAAAGTTTGAATAATATGAGTTAGATCTATTCGGTTTATTTTTAAAGTTAAATCCATCTTTGTGGTGTCAGGCGGTGAAATGATATACATACTCAAAATTTTAGCGTCATTGCTCTCTACAATTTGAGCAATTTGTGTAAGTGAATAATCATTCGCATTAATTTCGAGCACAATAATTCCACCTGGGTTTTTAACTGCAAATAAATCACCCATAAACTGCATAAGTCGCTGTGCAGTAATCATCCCAACATAATTTTTGTTTATATCGAGTACAGGAACCACCGAAAGTTTTAATTTTGAAATTAATTCAATAGCCTCATAAACATGCTGTTCTTCCTGAATGTATGGACTAAAAAGTGAAAGACTATGATTACCAATCGCTTCATCAGGCGAATTCATATCATAAATATCTGTATCAGATATAAGGCCCAGAAACTCGGTATTATTGACAATAGGTAAATGAGAAATACGGAAAATATCCATCCAATACAAAGCTTTAACGCCTGTGTCAGAGGTTTTTAATGCAGGTATTACATCCGATATTAATTCTTTTGCCAACATAGTTTATCAATCTGATTTTTTCCTATTAGCTTTACACCTTAAATTTAACACAAAATTTGTAGAATTTATTGCTTAGCATCCATAAAAATGACTTCACTTAGTGTTAATATCAACAAAATAGCTACTATACGTAATTCCAGAGGGGGAACAATGCCTAGCGTACTGGAAGCAGCCTTAAATTGTGAAAAATTTGGCGCCCAAGGCATTACAGTCCATCCTCGTCCGGATGAACGACATATAAGGTATAGTGACGTACGCGAAATTCGACCTCTAATAACTACAGAGTTTAATATTGAAGGTAATCCAAACTCACGATTTATTGATTTGGTATTAGAGGTAAAACCGGAACAGGTAACATTGGTGCCCGACACCCACGATGCCATCACTTCAAACCAAGGTTGGGATACGTTAAGATACTGTTCGTTGCTCACAGACATAGTGAAAGAGTTTCAGGATCACAACATACGTACATCAATATTTGTAGATCCGAATCTTACAATGGTTGAATATGCTGCCAAAACAGGTACTAATCGTATTGAATTGTACACAGAACCTTACGCAATCAATTATCCGAAAAATCCTGAAGATGCTGCCGATCCTTTTATAAAAGCCGCAGAACTGGCTCATTTGCTTGGATTATCCGTTAACGCCGGTCATGATTTAAATCTTCAAAATCTTCGTTATCTCATTGAAAAAATTCCTTTTTTGGCAGAAGTTTCAATAGGTCATGCACTTATATCCGACGCTTTGTACTTAGGACTTGAAAAAACGATCAAGCTTTATCTTGAACAAATACATGCCAAATAATCGCCTGATTAATGAAGCTATACTTTCAGAAACTAGGACAAGGACCAGCTTTAATTATACTTCATGGTTTATACGGCTCATCGGACAACTGGGTAACAATTGCGCGGAAACTAAGTTCCCACTATACCATTTATCTGGTTGACCAGCGAAATCATGGTCGATCGCCTCACAGCTCCGAACATACATTTGAAGGAATGGCTGCCGATGTGGATGAACTAATGACAAGTGAGAACATAGAAAAAGCATACATTCTCGGGCATTCAATGGGAGGTAAAACAGCCATGCTTTTTGCAGCCTTGCATCCCGACAAACTACTCGGCTTAATTATAGTAGACATTTACCCTGGCGGATATGCTGAACTACTTCAACATTCACCACAAGTAATTGCACATCTGAATATCGTAACAACGATGTTATCTATTGATATGAATGATTTTAGCAAAAGAGCAGATATTGAAACTGAACTTGCTAAAACCATTAAAGATTTGAGTGTCCGTCAATTTATTATGAAAAACTTACATCGAAACCCGGATAATACCTTTAGCTGGAAACTCAATATTTCTGTTATTAGCAAAGCTTTACCTTTAATTATGGGACCAATTCCCTTAAATAAAATTCTTGATTTTAAAACACTTACATTATTCCCAGTCTTATTTATGAAAGGGGAACACTCTAGCTATATTGGTCCAAATCAGATAGCAGAAATCAAAAAATATTTTCCGAAAGCACAGATCCAAACAATAGCAGGTGCTGGACATTGGGTACATGCAGATAACCCGGATCAATTTATGCTGGTATTGGAAGAGTTCTTGAATAATAATTAGGTAAATACAAAAAGGCAGGATAATACTACCCTGCCCTTAAGCAAACGCTCTCCCTGCGTCGAAATTAAATCACTTACTTTGTATTTGATGCCAAAAGTTCAAGTTGGTTGTTTGCGTGCAATCCACTATTCTTTATATTATTCCTATTTACTTCATAACTAAGTTTGGAATTCTGTACCAGAAAACTGATGGCAGAACCTTTGCGAACCATTCCGCTTCGTTCACACACAATGAGGGTATTATATTGTTTAAACCTGTTAACAATACATTCGATTTTACTACAATATTTTTCCGATACGAAAACGACATGACAACGTGTAGCCATATTGGGATCAGTGAATTTTTTAAGAACAACAGGCTGATTATAAATTCTCTTACCGGCCAACAAACGTTCTAATTCTGCATAAACAGGAGTTTCTCCTATAACACCTACAACAAAGTCACCACTTTGATAAGAAACAGGCCAATCAATAAATTTAATGAAATTAAATACGTAGGTCGCCTTTTCCTTTGGATCAAGTGCTACTCCATTTGGGCTTTGAGCATATACATCAGCTCCTACAAATAATAAAAGCTTTAAAAGCCATAATTTTTTTATCATTCTCATCGGTCCAAAATTTAGTTTACATTAATTTGATGTTTGACTGATGAATTTTACGTGCATGTTTCAACAAAGTAAGGTCAAAATCGATGATATTAATCATTTCAAGCGAATGATATTAATTATTTGAATATTGTAAGTACTTCATTATCTAATAATAACATTGCTATCCTATATTATTGAAATAAAAATCTTCCTCAGAATATTAAACATATACAGTAACAATCGCTAAATCAAATAAATAATATGTGTGTATTTTTAAAATAATGTATTTAATAATGTTACGATGTTTACTTAATCATTTAGTTGAAGTTATTATCAATTTTAATTTTTTTATTCTAAATTAATAATTCATCTAAATCATTAATGGTTAATGTGTTTTATTTATAATCAATCTAAATTACGTTTTTCAACAAAAAATATGGAAATCCGGGGTTACTTTTTTGCCTCGAATGGTATTAATACATGAATACAAGTTAGGCGTTTTAGAATAGAGGCAAGAACCTATAAGAAGCAACTCGGAACTAAAAGATGCAAAAACATGAAATGATAGGTGAATTACAGACGCAATTTAAAGACAAACCTCTCCTTTACATCCTAGTGTGGATGTTATGCTTAAGATAACAAGAACAGCACCAGCCTCTCTGAAAAGAGAGGCTTTATTTTTTTAAAGGCCGTTCATTATTCCCATACTTCTTCATAAAAAACTCATAATCTTCAAGTATTCTTTTGTAGATATCGTAATCAGTTGAAGTTAAAATGAATCCAAAATCCGGCCTGCAAAATGTCATGAATCTATCTAGCATATCGCCTGTTAAGCCAGTTGCTTTTGATACAATATCGCGATTAAACCTTGAATTGGTTGCTACAAATAGTTTATGTTCTTCTTTTGCCTTTTGAAACTTTTTCTGGCCTTTTCCTTCTTTACTTAACCACATATACACAGCTGTTACCGGGCTACCCAGAGGTATCGACATTTGTTCCTGAAGGGGATGTCTGGGTATTTTGGCTATTTCCTTTTGAATATTGTCATTTACCTTTTGTAAATTATTGGGAGGCGGATTGCTGTGTATTACTTTATATTTAAATTGCTCATAAGTGCCGAGAGAATATACATTGACCTGACCCACCTCATAAACCTGCTCCTCAAGCGGAATTTCAGCAACGCGGATTTGCCGGATGAGCGGTTCTGATACGGCAATAAATGTAGGATAATAACCAATGGCCGAAATATATAAAGTATCAGTCATATTAGCAGACAGTGAAAAAATTCCTAATGTGTCAGATACAACACCCCATCGCATATTTTTATTGATGACCTGGGCAAAAACTATGGAATGATGATCTTTGCTATCAACAATTCGAGCCCTAATAACATATAATTTTCTCTGAACTTGCTGACAATTAGCGTTTTGGTAAATTATTAAAACAAATATTCCCAGTAAAGCAAATACAAATTTACGATATTTAATAAAAAACATATGTAGAAGATAATTCATGAAAACTGATTAGTCCCTAAATAAAAAATAGAATTTTGACCAAATTTAGGGCAATCGCATGGTTTTATCTTTCTCCTGTCAGGCTTTTCGCGAGTATTTCTTCGTTTACTTGACATACAAGAATTTGCAGCTCCCAAAAAGCCAACTAATAGAATGAAAATGCAAAATTTTAAAAACCCATTTCTAATCCCCATACATATTGTTTAATAAAGTTGGAAAGTTAAAGATAATTTGTAGTCAATACTATTAAAATTTGTTAATTCACTTACAATAAAACCTCTGCAAGGTTTCAAATGTTGGTTTAAAGTACATGGTTTAAATTAATAACATGATAATACATCAAAGATTATACCGTAATGAAATTTTTATACCAGGATTCAATTGATCCAAAATTAAAAAATGGCAGATAGTTTTGTTAAATTTGTCGGTTTTGTAATCAAGAGAAAAATCTAATGTTAATTGCACGAGAAAAACGGAAAACTAATATTGTCGAATACCTTCTGTATATGTTTCATATTGAGGATATTATTAGAGCCAATCATGACAATATGGAAGAACTGGAAAAAAATGTTATTACTAATTTTAATCTTCCCGATAACCAAATGGAAGAACTTCGTGCATGGTATAAAAGCCTGGTCGACAGAATGGAAAAAGAAGACCTAACACAAACAGGTCACCTGTCATCCTTAAAAGAATTGATCTTTCAGCTTAACGATCTGCACCTGCAACTACTGAATTCCCTGCAAGAAGAACGATACATAGAACTTTATCACTGGGCCGCAGACTATATCAAGGAATTGAAAGAAAAAATGAAAAGTCCTGAATTAACCGAAATAGAGGTTTGCTTAAACGGTTTATATGGATATATGATACTTAAAATGAAAAGTGTAACAATAAGCGAGGAAACACTGCAAGCAATGTCTGTTTTTAGCCAAATGCTCAGATATCTTTCACAAAAATACAATGAGCAGTTAACGCATTAATAATAAAATATTTAATGGTTATTTCAGATCAAATCATTACCGTCTTCTTCAAGTTTAATTCCCCGTTCCTGTAAAAGAGGATCAGTACTCAAGCATTGTATAATTTCACCGATGAAAAACCAGTGAAAATCACCTGTTGGATAAATCTTTTGAATAAGACTGTTTATTACAAAGTTCTCAGGTTTAAAATTATCTGCATATAATTTTTTGCATTCCATTACCAATCTTGCTTCAGCAAAATAAATGTTCCCATGTTCTGTACTGACGGGCACAATACCAGTATCTGCGATTTTATTTACATTTCTTCCCGAATGGTTACCAATGTAATTAAGTGCGTCGCGATATTTTTCAGTGAAAAAAGACAGGGTGAAAAATTCTGCCTCTTTAACAAACCCATAAGTAAAACGTTGAGGTCTGATAAAAGCAATTGCAATAGGTTTATTCCAAAGAAAACCAAGAGTACCCCAACTTGCTGTCATTGTATTGAATGAGTCCCTATTTCCCGCAGTAATCAACATCCAATCGTTGTCCAAAAGTTTAAAAGCATTGTCTTTTAGCGCTTTAACATCAACGCGTTTAAAGTTCGTTTCCATAAATACCTTTGAATAAGTTTTTGACTTTCTTTCACCTGGCAAAGCGCTTAACTTTACCAATATAAAAATTAACCTGCTCCTTCAAAGATATACCAAATTTATATAATTGTCTATGTCTAAACCTATGGATTTTTAGTCGTCGAAAAGATCGCCATGATGACTATGCGGATGATCTTTATTGTATTTATCAATTTCATCAGAAATTTCATTATAATTCAATGGTAATTTAAAATAAGTTCCAGGGCACTGATAGTATGCACCATTAATGTAGCGCACCCTATAATCCAAGCCAAAAAAGTAATTAATCCAAACGGATCCTTGCAAACCGAGTTTAATAGGTTCGCCCCTACCCTTTTCCAAAACTGGCCCAAAAGATACACCTGTGATAACTATACCAGTTTGAGTTTCACTATAGATACGAAATCGATGGCAAGAATATTCTATACCCGCGTCAACGCTATAGATAAACCCTTTTACATTCCAGTAAGACGCTTCAAATCCATACGATGGCCTGATGTGTTTGTTGCCAAATTCGAGATGGAAAGTAGGACCTGCCATCCAAATTTCCTGAGCACTGGTGCTTGCAGATACTAAGACAAGCATTGATATTATTATCCATTTAATCATATACTTCAGATTTTAATAACTAATTTGAAAATCTTAAATGAGGCCACAGGAACATGACACGAAGTAATTGACGCCGCAAGCAAATGACAGATTAAAAACTAATTGGCACTATCTCATGAAAAGACTCACCGATGCCTTCTTAGCTGCAAAGATTTTAACCTTTGCGGCACTTTCAGCAGATCCGAGATAACCATAACTAAGTTTGAGCAGCGTATTGTAGGATGCTATTTTATCTTCACTTTTCACTGCTTCTTTGGGCAATCGTATAAAAGCGTCCTTAAAATAAGTAATATCGTACTGATATGTACTGCCTCGTTCAAAAAAGAGGCTCAAATCAGTAAGTTCAGAGTTAATGTTCACAAATGAAAAACCTTTCCGGATATTATCTGTCGTAATACTTCCAAATTTAGTATTCAGGTTCATTTCTTCTGTAAGTGAATTGATCCAGATATCAGAGAAGTCGGTTTCTCCGGTTAAAAACTTTAGGCTGCCAAGCTGTAATTTATCATGTCTGGATTTAAGTTTTAACGACTCAACATTTTCGATGTTAATTTTTGAAGATTTACTCTCAAGATTTAATTGATTGGCCTCCTTTAAGGTAAAATCAGAGTATGAAACAGCCAAACGGCCCTTATCCATTTTGTTTAAAGTTCCATCACCAAATGAAAGTTCAATGCTAACATTACCCGTAAGATTATTTGCCTTAAAGCCACCATTGGCAACAATAAATCGAATATCGCCATCGATATCATCCGCATAAACATCACCGTATTTGTTATTTACCCGAATATTAATATTTTTGGGTATGGTTACTATGTAATCGATTTTAACTTCATCGCCATTATAAACGATGGATTCAGCTATGTTTTTAATCCCACTAATAATGGCATTGCCATTTGTTTTGAAAACTGTTTTAGCTACAATATAATGATTGGTGATTGAAAAATCGAAATCAATGCTATTACGAAGCTTTGACATACGGGAAGCGCTGTTCGTCTGAATTTTCAGGAATGCCTCAATCATTGCTGAATCCTTATCCCAATTTACAAATTCAATTTTCCCGTATTTATTGGTGATATCGAGTGTAGAACCCGGATAAATCTTATATCGCTTAACAACATTTTTATTTTCTATGAAACTCTGTGCCTCAATTAAATAAACATTAAGCACCAGCAATAAGGCTGTCATCCAATATTTAGATTTACATTTCATGACTTCTTGGTTTTTTATTTTTATCATTTTGATTTTGAAGCTCTTGTTGAATTTGTTCTAAAAGTTTTAGTTTGATGCGATAGTTCTGAATCATGGCTTCAATAACTTCCTGGTTTGAGACATTGTCTTTCAAATCTTTTTTCATATCCCTGTAGGCACTATCAAGTTCAGAAAAATCATGGCGAAGATCGTTTTTTAACTGAGGATATGAAGTAAGAACATTTTGCATTTCCTGGAGCTTCGTTTTAATAAGTCCGGAGTAATACTTTTCAGTTTCTGCAATTTTTGGAGATTCTGATCCACTGACGTCAGCCTTTAAAGCAGAATGTTTTGCATTTCTAATGAATGTATTGGCCCAAAATGAAGCACCAAAAATAATCAATATTGCAGCTGCTTTCCAAAGCCAGAAATTGTTGGATGTATGCAGAACAGGCCTGTTAATTGTGTGCCACAATTCAGGAGATGGTTCATAAACATCGAACTCCGCCCGATGGTCCACTACATATTTTTCAAACTTATCCATTTCAACTGTTTTTTAATATCTCTCTAATTTTTTGTTTTGCTCTTAAAAATTGGCTTTTTGATGTTGATTCGGTTATACCAAGAATCTCAGATATCTCAGTGTGATCATACCCTTCAAGCAAATAAAGAGAAAAAATCACACGGTATCCCTGGGGAAGTTGTTCAAATGCTTTTAAAATCCTGCTTACATTGAGTGCCATTACTTCGTCATCCTGAGAACCCTCATGCCTGTTATCAAACATTGAAAGATCGTCCATGGGAATCAAATCAGCCTTACGTTTTTTAAGATGATTAATGCACTGGTTTACTACAATTCTTTTGAGCCAGGCACCGAATGTTGATTCATTCCGAAAAGAATTGAGTTTGTAGAAAGCCTCGCTGAAAGCATCCTGCAGAATATCTTCAGCCTCAGCACTATTGTTGGTCATTCGACGACAAATATTGTACATTGCTTTTGAATATTGCATGTACAGCTGTTGTTGAGCCCTGGAATTACCAGACTTGCTTTGCTCAATTAATTCCTTATGTATATCGACAACCTCGGCGCTCAATTGTAATTGTTTTCATATATTATAGACAGAACTAAAAACCAAGGGTTGCATTAAGGACAAAAAAACTTTCTTTTTATACTAACCCATAACATAATCAATATAATACAACCAGAAACAAGATACGCTAATTTGCCTAAAAAATCGCCATAACGAACATAAAAAGTTTGATAGCTATTGGTATTAAGCCTGGCTAACAATGTTCCTCTTCTCCCCCATTCCATTGAAGTAATAATTTCACCACGCTGATTTATAGCTGCAGAAATTCCTGTATTTGCCGATCGGGCAATACTTCTACGCGTTTCAATTGCCCTGAGTCTTGCATAACTAAGGTGTTGCCGATGTCCAGGACTATTACCCCACCACCCGTCATTCGTTAGTATAAAAATAAAATTCGCCCCGTTTTTAATATAATCAGTAACATATTCGCCATAAACCGATTCGTAACAAATAACAGGTGCGATCCGTACCTTATGATTAGCTGATTCAAACACGTCACGCGAATTCTGTGTTCCATGGCTGGCAAAAGAACCACCCATCTTAATCATGATCTTTTCAAGAAATTTCAATGCTTTGGGATAAGGCATTTTTTCAACCCCAACAACTAACTTTGATTTGTGGTATATTGCTATCTTTTCAGCTGTGTCCACCTGCATTCCAGTATTAAAACTATCATACCAGCCATTCGAGTATTTATTAAATCTTGCAGTAGCTGTTCTGGGTGCATTAACAGGATAATTTTTGTAGGTAGACGCCCCAAAAACAAATTCTGCTTTGGGAAATTTGTTCATAAATTTTTTTATGCTTGAAAGTGAAGAATTATGTTTCAGAGAGTTCTCCCAAATAGCATCTTCAATTGATGTTTCAGGTGCAAGAAAATATCCGGTTGAAGAAGTGCCCGATGAATCGGCCAAATGCAAAAGATTGGCGCATTGATCACGTGCTGAAATATTAACATTGTAAGGATCCATGTTTGGCTGAATGATAACAATGTTATGAATGTCATGTGGTTCCTGGTAAGTGTAAAACCGAATAAGTGATATGGTTATGGGTAACAATATTAAAACTATTGCTAATGCAATATCATTCTTCGCATTGCGTATGTTTTTATTAATTAAATAATTACGTAAACATTCGAACAAAATTAGATTGATCAGTAGTACCCAAACTGTTCCACCCAAGGCTCCCGTACATTCGTACCATTGGATAAGCTTGATATCATTGGCAAATCCATTACCCAAATTAAGCCATGGCCAGGATATTTCTGCATTGAGATAGAAATATTCAAAAGCAGTCCAGTAAGCGATAAAGGACAATCGTCCGATGAAATTTCCAGCCACTTTACGTGTGATATGATAAAACCAAAACACTAGTGAAAACAAAAAAGTGTTTACCAAAACAGCAGCGCAAAAACCTACCAATGTTGCATTTACAATCCACCAGGTAGTCGTGACGTTCCAGATAATGAAAGTCAGTGATGCATATAGAAAGACTTCCTTTTTGGAATTTTTGAAAGTAGTGGCGTAGTATTCTTCAATGAAAAGTAATGGAAGAAATGCTACCCAAAGAAAAATACCTGAGAAACTTTGATACCATGGGAGACTTAATAAAAGTCCTGATGAAATAGCATATAAAAAACGCTGCTTTTTTGACATATCTGATAATTAAAGAGTATCGTTTGTAAGGCTGTTTGTGGAGGCAAAAATAGATTAAAATCTTATCTTTGTACCTCAAACTGAAGGAAGTATTTAGGTAATGAATAAAAGGGTTGTAGTTGGTTTATCAGGAGGTGTGGATTCGAGTGTAGCTGCTTATTTGCTTAAACAGCAGGGGTTCGATGTAATCGGCATGTTTATGATTAACTGGCATAACACTACAGGCACCCTTTCCGGAGATTGCCCCTGGAACGACGATCTCATTTTTGCCGAATTGGTAGCTAAGAAACTTGAAATTCCTTTTCATACCGTGGATTTTAGTGAGCAGTATGGCAAACGGGTTGTTGATTACATGTTTGCCGAATATGAACGGGGTAGAACACCCAACCCAGATATACTTTGCAACCGCGAAGTAAAGTTCGACCTGTTTGTGGATGCAGCTCGTAAATTTGATGCTGATTTTGTGGCAACCGGTCATTATTGCCGTAAGGAAGAACTGCAAAGCCCTGACCATAAAACATTGTATCGTTTGATGGCAGGAGCTGATAAGAATAAAGATCAGAGTTATTTTTTATGCCAGCTCTCGCAGCAACAATTGTCTGCAGCTCTTTTCCCGATAGGTCATTTGCAAAAACCCGAAGTACGAAAAATAGCCGATGAACTTGGCCTTGCCACAGCGCATCGAAAGGATTCTCAGGGAGTCTGCTTTGTGGGAAAGATTGACCTTCCGGTGTTTCTTCAGCAAAAAATCAAAAGCAAGGAAGGCCGGATTATAGAAATACCCATTGATTTCACGGGTTATCTGAACAATCATGAAGTAACGGATATTCACCAAAAATTAATAGGGTTATCCACGCCTTTTCAATATTCTCCTGCAGATGGTAAAACGGTTGGACAGCACCAGGGAGCGCATTTTCTCACCATTGGTCAGCGCAAAGGCCTCAATGTTGGCGGAATGGCTATGCCTTTGTTTGTAATTGCCACCGATGTTGACAATAACATTGTTTATACAGGTCAGGGCGACAATCATCCTGGCTTGAACCGCCAGTCGCTTTTCATCAAAAACGATGATATCCACTGGGTTCGTCCGGATATGGAATTACCGGCTGGTAACCAACGTGATTTCCTTGTCCGGATTCGCTATCGCCAACCGTTACAAAAAGCATCGCTGCATCGCTTTGAAGAAGGCTTGTATATCTTGTTTGATCAACCTCAGCGTGGTATCACTCCCGGACAGTTTGCCGCCTGGTATGATGGCGAAGAGTTGGTAGGGTCTGGAGTTATTGATGGGTGATGATTTGATTTGAAGATGTGAGCATTTGAAGATTTGAAAATGCAAAATTTGTGAATTGTTGTTGAGAAATCCAGTTATCCATCTATCCAATAATCCATAATTAAAAAAAGGCCGTTTCGTATAATTCAAATATACAAAACAGCCTCTTATTTGTTCATATTATTATAACATTCCAGCGATTAAGTCACCGACTTCTTTGGTACCCATGCCCATTTGACCGGCAGCGAGGTTTTTAATTTTACCTGAACCAAGCGTATCGCTAACTGCTTTATCAATGGCAGCAGCAGCAGCACTTTCTCCAAGTGTATCCAACATCAAACCTGCTGCGCAAATAGCTGCAAGTGGATTGATCACATTCTTACCTGTATATTTAGGAGCTGAGCCACCCATAGGCTCGAACATGGAAACACCTTCAGGATTGATATTACCGCCTGAGGCAATACCTAATCCACCCTGGATAATAGCTGCAAGGTCAGTAATGATATCGCCAAAGAGGTTTTCTGTAACAATAACATCATAGAATTCAGGTGATTTTACAAACCACATGGTACAAGCATCCACATGATTGTAATCTTGTTTTATATCTTTATAGAATTGATCTCCAATTTCCTTATGTGTACGAACCCAAAGATCCCCGGCATATGTAAGTACGTTATTTTTGTGAACAAGCGTTAACTGTTTCCTTTTGTTACGTTTGCGGGTATATTCGTAAGCGTACCTAACACAACGTTCTACAACAGGACGGGAATAAACCATAACCTGAGTGGCAACTTCCATTGGTGTACCAACCTGAACGGCTCCACCAACACCTGTATATATACCACCTGTGTTTTCGCGAATTACAACGAAATCAATATCCGCAGGGCCTTTATCTTTAAGTGGAGTTTCAACACCAGGATAGAGCTTAACAGGACGAAGATTAATATATTGGTCTAGTGCAAATCGCATCTTAAGCAAAATTCCAACTTCAAGAATTCCTGGTTTTACATCAGGATGTCCGATGGCGCCAAGGAAAATAGAATCGAACTTTTTAACTTCTGCTATTGCTGATTCAGGCAAAGTTTCACCCGTACGTTTATAACGTTCTCCTCCAAAATCGAAGTTTTGATAATCCAGTTTAAAACCAAATTTTGAAGCTGCGGCATTCATTACTTTGATACCTTCATTTACAACTTCGGGCCCGGTGCCGTCGCCCGGAATAACGGCAATGTTGTATGATTTTGTAGCCATTCTATTGAATTTATTGATTTATAATTGATCTGTTATTTATTTTAATATCTGTTATTTAAACGGGCAAATCTAAACCCTAATATTGTATTTATGAAATTATTTGAATCTATTTTGAATTTCAGCATAAAGGTAACTTGTTACAGGCGTTGGAATACCAAACTCCTCTCCCATCCTTTCAATAGCTTCGCCGTAGATATCGCTTTCGTTTAATCTTCCTTTCGTTTCCACATCGCGTTGGTATGATGTCCTTGAATCAGGTGGAATATTTATACCTTTTTTAAGTGTTTTTTCAAGAATATCATCTGGTAGACGGACATTTTTCCTCCCTGCAATAGCCTGGATTTCTTTAATTACATCTGCCACCATTCCTATTAATCTATCATCACTGTTAACAAGCGCAAAATGTTTTCCGGAATAGGCCGTAACCATACCATATGAGGCAATAAAAATATATTTCTCCCAAATAGCAGGAAGGGGATCATCACTCCATTTGAAACGAATTCCTAGTGACGTAAGGAAACTAATTATTGTATCCGAAACAAATTCAGGGTGTTGTGGGTCAGACCCGCTAATAATGTCGGCATAGGATCCTCGTTGAATTACCAGTCCAGGTTTTTCAAGATGCGTCACCACATACACACATGAAGGAAGCACAAAGCCCTTGTTTGTTATTTTCCTGATGCGTTCATAAATATCAACGCCATTGAGCAAAGGAAGGATGATTGTTTCATTGTTTAATTTAGGCGCCAATTGTTTAACTGCCGCTTCTAAATCATAACTTTTACAACAAAGTAAAACCAGATCGGGTGAGGGGATGGCACTTATGTCATCTGTGGCAAAGTCGGGTTTACAAACGAATTCGCCGTCATCAGTGTCTAAGATAAGTCCGTCAGTCTTAATTTTTTCCAGATGTTTACCTCTGGCAACAAAGCAAATCTTATGATCATGCTGTTTGTTCTGCGAAAAAAAGTATGCGATTTTTCCGCCAAAATAACCACCAACACCGCCGACTCCCAGAATGCAAATGTTTTTATACGAGTCAGTCGTCATTACTTTTCTTCAATAAGATTTAACATCTTGATGGTAGCTTTAATGGCAGCTACAGTCTGATCGGAATCCAATCCACGGGTACGGAATTCCTTGGTATTTTTCCATGTAATTACTGTTTCAACCAAGGCATCTGTTTTACCGCCTGGAGGAATAGTAACGGAATAATCGACGAGTTTTGGAATTTTTTTATCGAGGCTGCTATAGATTTTTTTCACGGCTCTCATAAAGGCATCATACTGACCATCCCCTCGGGCAGCTTCTTCATATTGCTTCTTGTTAATTTCCATATTTATGGTAGCAACTGGTTTAAGGCCGTAGACAGAAGAGATTGCGAAGTTTCTAAGTTTTATTTTGCTATTGACAACCTCACTATTGAGAACATCGGCAATGATGAATGGTAAGTCTTCCGTTGTAACATGTTCCTTCAGATCGCCAAGTTCAATAACCCGCTTGGTAACTTTTTTCATGGATTCATTATCCAGTTCGATACCCAGCTGCTCTAAGTTCTTAAGTATATTAGATTTGCCTGCTGTTTTTCCCAATGCGTATTGGCGTTCGCGACCAAAGCGCTCTGGCAATAAGTCGTTGTAATACAAATTACTTTTGTTATCGCCGTCTGCGTGCACACCACTGGTTTGAGTAAACACACTATCGCCGATAATGGGCTTGTTGGCAGGAATACGAATACCTGAAAATGTTTCAACCATTCTGCTAACCAGATTGATCTTCTTTTCAACAACAGACGACTCCACCTTGCAATGATCTTTCAGCAAGGCGATTACACTTGACAAAGGTGCATTGCCGGCTCTTTCGCCCAAACCGTTTACAGTAGTATGTATTCCCGTAATACCGGCTTTTGTTGCTGCCTGAACATTAGCAACGGCCAAATCGTAGTCGTTATGAGCATGAAAATCAAAGTGAATGTCAGGATATTTGTCAATCATAGCCTTACAAAAAGTGTAAGTCTCATTTGGATCCAAAATTCCAAGGGTGTCAGGTAGCATTATCCTTTCAATAGGCAATTTCTTCAATGCTTCCATCATAAAATACACATAGTCCTGGGAATTCCGCATTCCGTTTGACCAGTCTTCCAGATAAACATTCACCTTAAATCCCATTTTTTGAGCAAGCAGGACGTTGTCGCGGATATCTGCGCTGTGTTCTTCGGGGGTTTTGCGTAACTGGCTTGTAACATGCTTCAGAGAGCCTTTGGTGAGCAAATTCAACACTTTAGCTCCAGCATTATTAATCCAGTCTAATGAAACACCGTTATCAACAAAACCAAGTACTTCTATACGATCCAAGTGATTTTTTTTCTTAGCCCAATCAACAATAGCCTTTACTGCCGCAAATTCACCTTCGGAAACACGTGCCGAAGCAACTTCTATCCGATCAATCTTTAAATCGTCCAAAAGTAGTTTTGCAATATTAAGCTTTTCGGCAGAAGTAAAGGATATGCCTGATGTTTGTTCCCCGTCACGCAGGGTGGTATCCATGATTTCAATTTTCATAAAAAATCTCCTATTGCTCCCGTGAGGGAAGTTCCATTTTCAACAATCATTTTCTTTGTAGACGTAACTAGCTCAAAAGGTTCTTTCTTTTTCAAAAACCTCGATTTTATCTTTCATATTAATCAGATAATCAATATCATCATAGCCTTTTAAAAGACAAGTCTTTTTATAGGGGTTTATATCAAATTTCTCCGATTCACCTGTTTCAATAATAGTAATTGTCTGATTTTCCAAGTCAACTTTTAATTCTGACTTTGGATTTTTTCTGGTCACGCTAAATATTTTATCGAGGAAACCATCCGTAACTTGCACCGGAAGTAATTTGTTGTTTAAAGCGTTATTTTTGAAAATATCGGCAAAAAAACTGGACACAACAACACGAAAACCATAATCGAAAACTGCCCATGCAGCATGTTCGCGGCTAGAGCCACTACCAAAATTTTTTCCTCCCACCAGAATGGTTCCTGAATAATCGTTTTTATTCAGCACAAACTCACTGTTGGTGCTTCCATTTTGGGTGTAACGCCAATCACGAAATAAATTTTCACCAAAACCTTCACGAGTGGTAGCCTTTAAAAATCGAGCCGGTATAATTTGGTCTGTATCAACATTTTCAATTGGAAGAGGCACAATGGAAGAAACTACCGTTTTAAATTGGTATTGGTTTATTACAAATGCTTTACCTCTTTTATCGTTTGAAGGAATGCTTGCTTCAATACTCATATAAAATAATTTTAAATAGTTAAAATAATGGTTAATGACCGATTAAAGTAAATCTCTGGGGTCAGTGACTATACCGGTTATGGCAGCTGCTGCAGCAGTGAGCGGACTAGCCAAAAAGGTTCTGGAATTTGGTCCCTGGCGTCCTTCAAAGTTTCGATTTGAAGTAGCTACGGCAAATTTACCTTCAGGAATTTTATCATCGTTCATAGCAAGACAAGCAGAACAACCAGGTTGACGAAATTCAAAACCTGCTTCGTTAAGGATTTCGATAAGACCTTCTTCCTGAGCTTGTTTTTCAACTTGCTTTGATCCTGGAACAATCCAGGCAACAATACTATCGGCCTTTTTCTTCCCTTTAACAAAATTTGTAAAGGCTCTCAGGTCTTCAATTCGTCCATTTGTACAGCTGCCCAGGAATACATAGTCAACCTTGTGACCAATCATTTTAGAACCTGGTTCAATATCCATGTATTTCAATGATTTCAGGAAAGTATTTTTGTTATTATCTGCGAGCTCGCTTCCTGTTGGAATGGTGTCATTAATTTTTATACCCATTCCAGGATTGGTACCGTATGTAATCATTGGCTCAATGTCTTCGGCATCGTATCTTATCACATGGTCAAATTCGGCGCCTTCGTCAGTAGTGAGGGTTTTCCAATAAGCAACTGCTTTATCCCAATCAGCACCTTTGGGTGCGAATTCCCTACCTTTGATATAGTTGAACGTGGTCTCGTCGGGCGCAATTAGGCCTCCTCGGGCGCCTGATTCAATGCTCATGTTACAAATGGTCATGCGAGCTTCCATGCTCAAAGCACGAATTGCTGAACCAGCATATTCAATAAAATATCCAGTTCCACCAGATGTAGATATTTTTGAGATAACGTAAAGCACAATATCTTTTGATGTGATTCCTTTACCAAGTTTGCCATTGATTTCAATTAACATTTTCTTGGGTTTGGGTTGCATAATGCATTGGGTAGCAAGTACCATTTCAACTTCGCTTGTCCCTATGCCAAATGCAATACTTCCAAATGCTCCATGCGTAGAAGTATGGCTATCGCCGCAAACCATGGTCATTCCAGGCTGAGTAATTCCAAGCTCCGGTCCGATAACGTGAACGATACCCTGCCAGGGATGGTTGAGTCCATAAAGGTTTACTCCATGCCTTGTACAATTTTCTGTTAATTTTTCAACCTGATTCCGTGAAAGCTCATCACGAATAGCTAAATGCTGATCTTTGGTAGGAACATTATGATCCGGTGTAGCAAAAGTTTGCCTCGGGCGCAATACTTTTAAGCCTCGGTTATCAAGTCCGGCAAATGCTTGCGGACTTGTTACTTCATGGATTAGGTGCCGGTCAATGTACAGCACGGATGGACCGCCTTCAATAATTTCAATCACATGGCTATCCCAAATTTTGTCAAATAAAGTTTTTTTGCTCAAGGTAATTATTTTGAATGTTTAACAATTGTATTCTTAATTTGTTTCAAGTTACTCGTTGAGAGTGGTGTTTAAACTATTTTGGAAATTGCATCAATGTAAGCTTCAACAGAAGCCGTTACGATGTCTGTATTAGCTGAGAAACCGTAATAAATGCTTCCTTTATTCTCGATCTGAATGTGCACTTTGCCCACATCGTCGCTACCTCTTGTTATAGCCTGCACCAAAAATTCCTCAAGGGTTATTTTTTTCTGAATAAGTTGGCGCACAGCATTGAACGATGCATCAATAGGTCCGGCCCCTGAACTAGTGGCTGTACCAATTTCACCATCAATAATCAGTTGAACAGTAGCCATAGGTATTGCAGATTTTCCGCATACTACATTCAGGTATTTCAGTTTCAAGGTACGTTTTTGCTCAGCTTTACCTACACCAACAATCACATACAAATCATCGTCGCTGATATCTTTTTTGCGGTCAGCAAGTAATAGAAATTTGTTATAGGCGTCGTCCAGTTCTTCCTGGGTAAGATTAAATCCCAAACGTTGTAAATGATGATTGAGGGCAGCTCTTCCGCTACGTGCAGATAAAACAATTGAAGATTCGCTAATACCAACATCCTGAGGATCGATAATTTCATAATTTTCGCGGTTTTTCAAAATACCATCCTGGTGAATGCCAGATGAGTGTGCAAAAGCATTACGACCAACAATTGCCTTGTTAGGTTGAACAGGCATACGCATGAGCGTTGATACCAAACGGCTTGTTTTGAAAATCAGTTTTGAATTAATATCGGTGTAAAGCGGAATGTCTTTGCGGCTTTTAGCAATCATCACAACTTCTTCCAATGATGTATTACCTGCCCGTTCTCCGATACCATTGATAGTCACTTCTACCTGTCGAGCGCCGTTCATAATTCCAGCCACTGAATTAGCCGTAGCCATTCCCAAATCGTTGTGGCAATGTGTTGATATAATAGCTTTATCAATGTTTTTAACGTTTTCTTTCAGAAATTTGATTTTCTCACCGTATTCATAGGGGATGCAATATCCAGTTGTATCAGGAATGTTAACAACAGTGGCGCCAGCAGCGATAACTGCTTCTATTACACGCGCTAAATATTCATTTTCCGTTCGTCCGGCATCTTCAGCATAGAATTCTACGTCTTCCACATATTTCTTTGCGTATTTTACGGCAGCAACAGCACGCTGAATAATTTCTTCCTGATTGGATTTCAGTTTATAATTGATATGGTAGAAGGAAGTCCCAATACCAGTATGAATTCGCTTATTTTTAGCAAATTTCAAAGAATCAGCAGCTACATCAATGTCCTTTTCTACGGCTCGGGTAAGTGCACAAATGGTTGGACGGCTAATCGCTTTGGATATTTCAATGATGGAGTTGAAATCGCCAGGACTTGAGATGGGAAATCCTGCTTCGATAATGTCAACTCCTAGTTCTTCAAGTGCACGAGCTACTTCAATTTTTTCTACTGTGTTTAATTGACATCCCGGAACTTGTTCGCCGTCTCGGAGTGTTGTGTCGAAAATGAACAGTTTTTCTTCCATATCAGATCTTTTAATCGGTTAATATTTAATTTAGTTTATTTGCTTTTATACAATAAAAAAAGCCATTCTTGTTCGAGAATGGCTTTATAGGTCTTATGTATAATTATACCATTCTCACTCAGCACCTTAGAATTAGAGCTAATAGTAGAAGACCGAGAATGATAGAAATATTTTTCATGACTTTTTTAAGTATGGCTGCAAAGATATTGATAAAGATTTAATTTAAAAATTCAAATTGAAATATTTTTTAAAAATAATTTCACAAAACTATATTATTTATTGATTATTAATATTTTATATACATATTAATAATAATTCTTCATATAGCATATAATCATTTAATCAACACTACCTTATGGGTCTCAACATTATTGCCGGTTTGTATAATCACAAAATACATACCTGGGGAAAGCCCATTTATATCAAGGGTTTGATGGAATTCTCCGTATAAATTTTGGAATTTTTCCTTTTTAACTTCTGCTCCCTGTATATTTCTTAGGGTAATGGTTAGTTCGTTTATTTTAAGCTGAGCATTGGATATGTTTAATATTCCTTGTGTTGGATTGGGAAAGATCTGAAATTTACCGCCTTCTTCCAAACCACTATTATCTTTAACTGAAGTGAGTGCCTTATTAGTTCTGTTCCATTTATAAATGCCAAAATGAAGCGAATCTATATTATATCCACCTGCCCAACCAATGAACTCATTGTAAAATTTCACAGCAGTATAGATCACATCATTATCGATGTTGTTATAAGTTACACCATCATCGCTGGAATAAGCCGAGCCAAAGCCAACATTAATCCAGGTAGCGTTGCTTTGCGGCACATATGCGAACGTCCCCTGAATAAAATTATCAGGTTGTGCATAATTAGTCCATGTACTTCCTCCATTAATGGTTTTTTTCACTAAGTACCTCGCACCATTTTGTATGGCAAATCCTGTCTTTGCATTTCGGAATTTTACGTCAATCCTTCCCGATAAACCTGTATTAGCAACAGTCCAATTATTTCCTTTGTCAATTGAGCGAAATACCCGTCCATTGCTGGTTCCAAACCAAATTGTATCGCCCACGGCATCATAAAAATCTGTCGTACCTGTTTCATTACTTAGAATGGCAGGGATATTGCCAGTAGGAACTCGTGTCCAGGTATTACCACTATTGGTCGTATTGTAGACTTCAAAATAACCATTGTTAGGATCCCCTCCGCATATACCATTGTTTTTATCAAAAAAATAAACAAAGTTTGGAAAACCGTCAGGACCCTTAAACCCAGTGGGGTTTTGAATTTGCCATGTTGCACCTCCGTTTTTAGTAACCACAATATGTCCTCCACCGGCAGGACCAAATATTGCTGCATATACGGTGTCCTTGTTGATAGCGAAAAGATGACCAATGCCAAATCCCTTCAACGTGTCACTTACAATTGAATCAGCTTTCCAGGTATTTCCTCCATTAATAGTGCGTGTATAACCCATTATTTGATGATCTGTATTCAACCCATCAAATCCCCATGCCCATACAATCAATGAATCAACTATACTAAAACCCCCAATTCCGGTAGTTGGATTTGAGAAATGTGAGTTTTGAGTGCGCCACGCAGATGGAGGCCGAACATAAACATAACTTGTCCGGGCTTTGGTAAATGTGCCATTAGCGTTGGTAACCTTTAGGGACACATCATAAAGTCCAGATGATTTGTAACGGACAACTGGATTTGACAGGTTGGAAGTTGATGGATCTCCCCCTGGAAATGTCCATAACCATGCTGTAGGATTGAATGTTGATTCATCCCTGAATGTTACAGATGAGTCCATCTCAATAAGAGGAGGTGACGACGTCCAGAACGCTCCATTTTGAGGATTGTGGTCGATGCCATTTATTTTCTTAAGTCCTGTATTAAGGGGGTCGAGCCATGTTTTAAACTGGGTAGCAGAAGTGGTTCCATACCTGTTCCAATTGTAGGCAAGCTTACCGAACATGTTATCCCCATTTAACACACTACATGAAGACGTACCGCCGGATAATGATCCGCGAAAACGCTCATCTGGTCCAAACAGTCCTGAACCTGAAGAGCCGCCTTCTGTAACGCCATGTCCATTGGGAGTGGCTGAGAAAATTACATCCCAATGTGCTCCAGGGGCACCAACGGTGCTATCTCCTATCCATGTGTTTGTTTGCCAAAAGCTTCGAAGTGTTGATATCTTTTTTACATCTCCACTTGGATGACTTATGCATACACCTCCGGCTATAAGCGTGTCGGTCATGTCCCAACCCGCCCAGTAAGGATTAAAACCAGCAGGAATAGTACTTGTAAGTTCAAGTAACACTCCATCTCCCCCACCCTGAAGTGGAGTTTTAGCAAGAATATTGGCGCCTATAACAGTATTTCCCGTTGATATATTTGAGTTATTAGAACAAGCTGTTTGTTCATAGTTGAAATAAAAAACCCAAGTTGGCGCAGTGCTTTCATTACCGGTAACACAATGAAAGGCAATCGAAAATAAATTCCTAAAATCCTGGGCCGTATTGTTTAGCAAATTTCCGGAGCATTCATAACCATTCATTAGTACCTTTGCAACAGCCCGTCGAACATCTTTCCAATTGTCACCTTCCGGGGAACAAAGAACATTAACTTCACAACTCCCGGCACTTTTCAGTTTGTCCATAGTTGGTGAAATCCCTGCCATACCACGATATACATAAGCTACTTTTGAAATACACAAGCTTGGTTTTTCATTACTTTGATTACTTGATACATATTCAAGTATACAACTTTCGCCCGGAACAATTTCAGTAGCAAAAAGATGGGAAGGGTGGTTATTTTGTTCTGTAAATGCACCTATAACAAATTGTTTGTCTTCATTATATAAAAAAAGTTTACTACCCTTAGGTAAATAAAGATTATCGTAAACGAGATACAATCCGGCTGCAGAAGGAGCAGTGATTTTAAGTCTCCAGATTTTTTCGCCTGTAGAAAGGGAATCCCATGTTCCAGAGTAGTCCATACAAATATTTACAGGAATCATATAAGCCAATCGGTAGGGCATACCTATGCTGTCGTTAAACCTATCTTCTTTCAATAGTTTGGATACCTCAGGATTTGGCAGAATCTCTTCACTGATAGCCGATTTAAACAGGGTTGATTTAAAACTTGGAGGTGTTCCTCCCTGGCTAATTTGTGCCTGCGACGAAAATGAGAATGCTGAAAATAATACAATTGTAACATAAAAATGAATAAGCGGTCTCATAGGCTGTTTTAAGAGTTATGGTATAACAAGTTGATTTTAAATTTGTTGATAACTATACAATATTAAAGCAAAATGAAAGATCAATATAATTATGAAAATTAAAATTATGAATTTTCCTGATCTGGAAAAGATAAATGCAGATAAAATTATTTTTGAATTATTATCTTTGACGGTTTTAAAGCTTTTAAAGCATGTCTTTTGGTTTATTCTTTTACGGTATTTTAATGGGTTTGATGGTATCTGCTCCGCTAGGTCCGGTTGGAGTAATGTGTATTCAACGAACCATAAACAGGGGAATGAAATCTGGGTTAATTTCAGGTATTGGGGCTGCTTCAGCTGATACTGTTTATGCAATTATTGCAGGCCTTGGATTAGGCTATATTGTCAATTGGATACAAAGGGAAAAATACTGGATTCAACTTGCAGGTGCAGCAATTATCATAATTATGGCAATCAAAATATTTTACACCAATCCTGCCGTTGAATTACGCAATAGTCGAAATAAAAAAAACAAACCGCTTGAAGATTTTTTATCTGTTTTTGTGGTAACACTCACCAACCCTGCAGTTTTTTTTGTCTTTATTGCCATGTTTGCGGGTTTTGGATTAGTTGATGAAAACACCAATTACCTTTCTGCTTCTGTGTTGATCGGAGGTGTTTTTACAGGTGCCTTTTCCTGGTGGTATATCTTAAGTGCAATCATTAGTAAATTCAGGAGTAGAATTCGACTTAAAAATATCTGGTGGCTTAATAAGATTATGGGGATTATAACTTTTGGTTTAGGAATCTTTGCATTGGTGGAATTGTATTTGTAAGCAAAAGGTACTGCAAAAGTTAAACCCTCATAGTTACTAAAACCCTGAGGGTTGGTGAAAGTTGCTCACTATCTATTATAAACTAAAAATCAGTCGCTTACATATGCACTGAATACATCTGATATTCCGGTTTAAGCGGAGAAATAATCATAAAAATCTTACTTTCAGTTAATGAGGTAATTTCGATGTCTTTTTGTTCTTCAATTTTAAAGAAATCATGTTTTCCAAGGGTTTGATTATTAAGTTCAACAAAACCATCTATGATGTAACCCGATAAAACGGTATCTTCAGGGCAAGACATTTTATGAAACCCAGCTTCCATTTCATGCATTTTTATAGAAACATCTTTGGAATTTAACCTGACTGGCGCATTTTTACCCTTGAAAAGCCTGGTATTGCAACCATTAATATTATTGACAGGAAAAGTATTAGAGGCATATTGATTCAAAACCGGGTCAATTTTTCTAAATTGATTAAAATCAGGATCGAACCAAATTTGTAAAATCTCGGAACGTGGATAAATTTTTTCGGAATGACGAATGCCTTTACCGGCTTGTATGAT
>WSSedL1CaDRAFT_10000220_pt1 | contig 40139 bp, 57 predicted proteins | sample WetSurSL1Cattail_FD_9464 | JGI IMG/M metagenome (IMG submission 9464)
GTTCCAATCTGAGTGCTGCCTGCCTCACCTGGACAGAATCGGAGAGCTGCTCGAATCCTGAAAGGAACAGCTGCCGTGACTTCAATTGGAAAGAAGTGGCGCCGTGAGGAAAACATGAAACACATGAAACAGGCCCGAAGGCCTGTTTTTGTTTTTTTGAGAAGAGTTTAGTAGGAATCTCTTGTCAAAATGAAGAAGCTGTGATAGTCTTATTGGAGACAACGGAGAAAGTCCGACGCTGCTCTCGCCACGAATTTTCGGGGATTAGGAGCGGCACCAATCCTGCTAGGATGGAGATTTTCTTCGTTGGCAGGTTTTTTTGTATATAATCCATCAAAAATCGGAGACTGTACGTTTTATGCTTACAGGAACCGATCATATAAGTTAACCTCTATGGTTGAGTACGAATTGTTTTATCTCGTTGGTGAATCGAAGGAAGCGGAATTACCGCGTATCCGGACGGCTGTTGAAGAAATCGTGACAGCGAATGGTGGGTCTTTCTTGCCTCCTATGACTGAAGAGAAGCGGAAGATGGCTTACGCCGTGAAGAAGGAAATCCGTGGAACGTATATCGCTCGCCGTTTCGTATTGCCAGGAAAGGATGACCGCGAAGAAGATCCGGAAATCCATCCGATTGTCACTATCGCACGCGCTCTTGAACTTTCAAATGATATCCTCCGTTCGCTTATTGTCCGTGCTGATGGGTTGCCGGAGCTTAAGGCTATTGAGCGTGTTGAACGTTCGCGTACCGAAGGACGGAGCGGCCGTTATGATCGTCGCGGAGCTGTTCGCCCGATGCCGCAAGCGCCAGTTGTTCCGAAAGAGGCTATGAAACCAGTGAGCGAAGGTGATATTGATAAGCAGCTCAAAGAGAAGTTGGATATCTGAGGCTAATTTGAAATGTAAAACTATGAATGTCAACAAAGTCATCCTTGTCGGACGGTTGACCCGCGATCCGGAAGTGCGTACGACCCCTGGGGGTCAGTCAGTGGCATCGCTTTCCCTTGCTACGAATAGTTTCTGGACTGACAAAGGCGGCCAGCGTCAGGAGCGGACTGAATTTCACAATGTTGTTTTGTGGGGACGTCAGGCAGAAGTCGCTTCGCAGTATTTGACGAAAGGACAAGAGTGTTTTATTGAGGGACGTCTTCAGACGAGGGAGTATACCGCTAAGGACGGTTCGCAGCGAAAAGTGACTGAGATTATCGGTGAGAATATGCAGCTTGGTAGTCGAGCACAGGGTTCTGGCCAAGGAGGATATCAGGGAGGTGCTCGTAGTGCAGCTCCAGCTCCGGCAGCGAAAGCAGCTCCAGCGGAAGAAGAAATTCCCACCATCAATCTTGATGATGAAAAGGAAGATATCAAGATTGAAGACGTGCCATTTTAAGCGATAGTTGATTTGGAATGTTTTAATTTATAAGGAGTCAACCTCTATGGATTCAATGATGAGCAAGAAGCTCGCGAAACTCGATTATAAGGATGCTTACTTTCTTCGGAAGTTTTTGAACTCACAAGGCAAGATGTATCCGCCGAAACGTCACGGTCTTTCAGCAAAAGAGCAACGTTCTTTGGCAACTGCCATTAAGCGCGCTCGTTTTATGGCGATGATTCCGTATGTCGTCAAATAAATCAATCATGCCGCGCTTGTAAAGCCTAGAAAGCATTTCAAGCCATACGATTGGAACTGGTTCCTTGCTGTTCTAGTCTTATGAGTTTGACGATTATCGTTATGTTGGGAATTACAGAAATCAAAACTGGCAAAAAGATCATCTGGAATGGTGAACCGTATATTGTGCTCGAATACCAGCATTCGAAGATCGGTCGAGGCGGCGCTGTGATGCGCACCAAGATGCGGAATCTTATCTCTGGCGCTAGTATCGATTATAGTTTCCAGGGAGCGGATAAGATTGACGAAGCGGAAATCTCGAAATCTCATGCCCAGTATCTCTATCAGGAAGGCGACGAATGCTTTTTCATGGATACGGAAAATTACGATCAATTTTCGCTTTCACGAAGTGTACTTGGAGATTCGGTCAATTATCTGGTTGATGGTACTGAAGTATTCATCTTAAACTGGAACGGTCGACCGATCAATGTCGAGATTCCTGTGAAAGTGACGCTGACTGTGACGGATGCACCTCCGGGGCTCAAAGGTGACACGGCTTCAGGCGGGGATAAGGTGGTGACGCTTGAGACTGGTCTTCAAGTGACGACGCCGCTTTTCATCAAGGTTGGCGATCGACTCACGATCAATACGGAGAAAGGTACGTACGTTTCTCGAGCCTAATCAAAAAAACACCTGTGGATGCAGGTGTTTTTTGGCTTTTTTATGGTATTTCATCCAGATTTTTGAGAGTTGCTTTTTTCCGAAAAAACGGCTAAAATAGGAGAAGGAAGAGTCATGGAAGATTTGTCTTTTTATATATCAGAAGGACTATGTCGCTTTCGGCATATCTGTGGGGAATCCGCCTTTTCACGTTGCTTTCGTTTTCCGCATGGACCGCAATCATATTTTCGGTTGATCCTCGGCAGGCTGGAGTGGCAGGTGTCAGCTTGTTTTTTGTGAGTCTATTCGCGGCATTGACTGGCATACTGACGCTTGGAGTCACCTGGTTTTATCGCAAAGGACTCGGGGATGAGGGGGCAGCGCATAATCTTGGTATAGCGTTCCGTCAGGCGGTGCTTCTAGGCATCTTCATGACACTCATCGCTTTTTTCCAGTATGAACGGATATTTGTGTGGTGGGTTGTATTGCTCACATTCGCAGCTATCCTTCTTGTAGAGTTCTCATTTCGGCAATTTTTAGCGCATGATACGCAAGAGAGTGAAATCCGTTAGCAAGCAATGAAATCTTATGGCGAAAAAGACCGAACCATCGAATTACGGAGCGAAATCCATCCAAGTGCTAGAAGGGCTTGACCCGGTGCGCAAGCGCCCAGGCATGTATATCGGCGGCACTTCGACCGAGGGACTCCATCATCTTATTTGGGAAGTAGTCAATAACTCGATTGATGAGGCGATGGCTGGGTATTGCGATGAGATCATCATTCGCATGCTGCCGGATTATTGGATCGAGGTCGTTGATAATGGTCGCGGTATTCCGGTCGATATCCATCCGCAAACGAAGAAGTCGACATTGGAAACTGTGCTGACAGTACTTCATGCTGGAGGAAAATTCGGTGGTGAAGGCGGGTATAAGATTTCAGGAGGACTGCACGGTGTCGGAGTATCGGTCGTCAATGCATTGTCGCTTCATACTCGCGTAACGGTTGAACGACAAGGAAAGATTTGGCGTCAAGAATTCAAGCAAGGAAAACCTGAAGGAGCGGTGAAATCGATAGGTAAGTCGGACCGGACCGGCACGACGGTAGCTTTTCAAGCAGATCCGGAGATATTCCCTGAAATCGAATATTCTTGGACGAAGATTCTTGAATATGTTCGATATCAAGCGTTCTTGACTAAGGGTGTGCGTATCCTTGTTGAAGATCAGCGCGAAGTGAACGGAAAACAGGATGCGTATAAGGCAATCCGCCATGGTTTTTATTTCGATTCGGGCATCATTTCTTTCGTAAAGCATCTGAATCGCAAAAAAGATGTTAAGAATCAGACGCCTGTCTATATCGAAAAGACCGTCGATGATATCTATGTCGAAGTGTCGTTTCAGTTTACGGAAGGATTCAAGGAGCATCTTTTCTCATTTGCTAATAATATCCTCAATCCAGGAGGAGGTTCGCACGTGACCGGTTTCAAGATGGCGCTGACGCGCGTCCTAAATGATTATGCTAAAAAGAATAATCTGATTAAGGAGAAGGAAGGAGCCTTCACATCGGATGATTTGCGCGAAGGGTTGACAGCTGTCGTATCCGTAAAGCTTGCGAATCCGCAATTCGAGGGACAAACGAAAGATAAACTGAATAATGTTGAAGCGAGAAGCGCAGTTTCTTCAGCTACGGCAGAAGGTTTGGCTGAATTTCTTGAAACACACCCAAATGATGCGAAGGCGATCATCGAGAAGTGCCTTCTTACTGTCAGGGCACGTATAGCTGCTCGTGCCGCTAAGGATGCCGTTCTCCGCAAGGGCGCTTTGGAGGGAATGACGCTTCCGGGAAAATTGGCTGATTGCACGACGCGCGATGCCGAACGTTCCGAGATGTATATTGTTGAGGGAGATTCCGCTGGTGGCAGTGCCAAGCAGGGACGCAATCGTGAATTCCAAGCTATTCTTCCGTTGCGCGGTAAATTGGTCAATGTTGAGAAGACNAGTCTTGATAAAGTAGTGAAATCTGATACGCTCAAGCCGATCATNATCGCGCTCGGTGTTGGTATCGGAGAAACGTTCGATCTTGCCAAGCTTCGCTATGGAAAGATCATCATTATGGCCGATGCCGATGTNGATGGATCGCATATCCGTACGCTTCTGCTNACGTTCTTTTATCGGTATTATGAGGAATTGGTCCGTGGCGGGCATATCTATATCGCGCAGCCGCCGCTGTATCGTCTCGCGAAAGGTAAAGATGTCCGATATGCGTATACGGATGATGAGAAACTTCGGTTGCTTGAATCTATGCGGCAAGACGCTGCCAGCAAGAGCGCAAAAAAGAGTAANAAGACTGATGCGGAAGTTCCGATTCCGACTGTGGCTGAAAGTTCAGATAATGATGGNGTTGAGAATATCGGCGGTATNTCCATTCAGCGCTACAAAGGTCTCGGAGAGATGAACCCGGAGCAGCTCTGGGAAACGACGATGAATCCTGACAATCGCGTCATGCTTAAAGTATCTATCAAGGATGCCGAAGAGGCTGACGAACTCTTTGAGATTTTGATGGGGAACGAAGTCGAGCCGCGCCGTCGATTCATCCAAACGCATGCTAAGACGGTCAAGAATCTTGATATTTGACCATAAACAGGCTTTCTGATAGACTGTTTTTACTCGAAATAAGCTATCCGGAATGAGAATGTCTTTGGAAAATATCCAGCCGCTCGTTCGTTGCCCGGTCTGTAATAAGAAGTACCGGCCGGAAAAAATGCTCGTACTCGATGAGGACGAGAAGCGGACGACGCTTCATCTGACGTGCGATGAGTGCAGCGCATCGTCGGTCGTGCTTGTCTCAATGGGACAGTTCGGCGTCATCAGTTTCGGAGTATTGACCGATTTGGAACAATCGGAAGCGCAACGGGCATTTCAGAGCGAATCCATTTCTTCTGATCAGGTGATAGCAGTGCATCGGTTTCTGAAGAATCATGAGGGGGGTGTCGAGCCGCTGATTTGAATAAACTAGCTAATCAAATCCATTATATCGGATAATTGTATCATTATGGCAGAACTGACATTGAAAGCGACAATCCGTGAAAAAGTCGGATCAAAAGCGATTACTCATGCTCGGAAGAATGGCTCAGTTCCAGCGGTCGTTTATGGCCATGGCACTGATCCGAAATCCCTTTGGATACCGTATATTGATTTTAATAAAGCCTATCAGCAAGCTGGAGAATCAACCATTATCAGTTTGGCAGTTGANAATGGCAAGACAGTCAATGCGTTGATTCATGATGTCCAGCTTGACCCGATGAATAATCGGTTCTCACATGTCGACTTCCTCCAGGTACGTATGAACGAGACGCTCGAAACGGAAGTTCCGCTCGAATTCGTCGGTGAAGCGCCAGCGGTTCGTGAACAAGGAGGCATCTTAGTCCGTCCAGTAGAAGAAATCCGCATCAGTTGTCTTCCGAAGGATCTCCCGCATTCGATCCAAGTCGATCTTTCATCTATTAAGGATTTTGATACTCATATCCAAGTGAAGGATTTGTCGATGCCATCAGGTGTCAAGGTTTTGACTGATAGTGCTATCATTATTGCGCTCGTTGAAGCGCCTCGCACTGATGCTCAGATGGCTGCTCTTGATTCGAAGGTTGATGCCGACGTGACGAAAGTCGCTGGNGTTGTGAANGAAGAANCAGCTCNGGCTGCCGATGCAGCCAAAACGAAGTAAAGGAGAACACGTTGAAGAANGGTTATTGTAACATGGCAGCAAAAAGACCTGATAGGTCTTTTTGTTTGCTTATGAGAATGCAGGAGCGTGTAAGCAACCATAGCTTCTTGACGAGTTGCTATCTTTTTGTTAGGATATAACTTCCCATTCTGTGGGAATGCCACATCGGGTTTCTGGTTTCTGCCCGGAGGATCGAAAGAAGCACCCCTCCTAGCTTTTTTCGGTTGAAATGTGCGAAGTCCTGGTTTTCCAGTATTTCGTCGGTTCCGAGCAGAAACGAGAAATCTGAGAAAACAGGCCTGTGAAAGCCTGTTTTTTTGCGGTCGGATAGAAATAACCGGTTTATCGACCGATGATCCAAGTATGGATCGTGTCCGCCACTTCTGGAAAAAGTTCTGAGAGCACCTCAAGCTCATGCGTTGAGAACCGTTGAAGTACGTAATCATGAATGGGCATGCAGGCGCCGAGCGTATCGANTGGCTTGCCGATNCCGAGGCGAATACGGAAAAAGTCCTGNGTGCCGAGCTTATTGATGATATCTTGCACGCCGTTGTGTCCGGCGGCGCGTGACGAGAGAGTCGTTTTGAATACGCCAGGCGCTATGTCAAGATCGTCATGNAGAATCGCGATATCAGCAGGTGTGAGTTTGTAGTAATCGAGAATGGCNCGAACGGATNTTCCGGAATTATTCATGAACGTTTCCGGTTTGATGATAAGGACTTTTTCTTTGTTTANCATGCCGGAAGATNTAAGGGCGGACATTCTTTTTTCCGGTTTGAACTNTTCGAAACCGAGCGTTTCTCGGAGAAAATCAACACACAAGAATCCGGCGTTGTGCCGAGTCTTTTCGTATTCTTTNCCGGGATTGCCGAGGCCGATGATGATTTTCATAGAGGGATATCTGAGTTGCTTAGCGTTTCGGTTGGGGAGNGAGGGCTTCGGGNAAAGCATCGTTGTCCTGAAGAGCGGTTGATGCATCGGTTATGTCATCGAAATCAAGCGTTTCTGTCATATCATCTCCGACGATGATGGCTAAATCGGTGCCAGGTGAGGAGAGTCCGTTTGGCAGCTGGTCGTCTCGGTTGAGCGTAAAGCGTTTTATGAGTTCATCAAGACTGAATGGTTTTGTGAGGCCGCTCATATCCACTATGATACCTTGTCCGGCATGGGAAGCCAATGTCTTTTGCATGATGAGTTTTGGTGCAGAGAATCCCATGCCTCCGTTTGAAATGAGCTGGCTGAGTTTGCGGGCGGCAGTCGTATGAGATGGATCGTATATGATGGCAATGGATGCTTGCTCTTCTAAGATATGGTTTTGGCGTTCCTTGAGCATGTCGAGACGGAAGAGATTGTCGGCAATATCGCGCACTTCGCTCCAATTACCGACTCGCGGGACAAGTATGAAGGCGGCGACTGGACCAACTTGGATATGCGAGACGCGCAAGAGACTGTCCGGTTTCCAGGCATCGATGACTTGTGTTGTGACATTCTGAGTGTCGAGCGTTTGTATGAGTTCGAGAAAGCTTCTGATATCATCTAGGCTCATGTCGGTTTTTACACTCTCGCCGAGCGCTGTCAGTAGGTCATTTATGGTGAAAATATTGAGAAATGTCCCAATCGAGAAAGCCTTGTCTTTCATCGCTTGGATGACTTGCTGCTGCCGTTTCGCTCGGCCGAAATCGCCCTCGGGATCATTGTGGCGTTCACGGACATACTTGAGCGCCGTGGCACCGTCGAGCGTCTGCCAACCTTTTTTGATGTCGAATGTCTCATAACTGTAATTCTTTCCGGGGTATCGCTCATCGTGGAAATCGCGGATAACATCGACTCGGATGCCACCGAGCGCTTCTACGGCTTTTTCGAACCCGTCGAAATCAAGCATGACGAAGTAGTGTAGTGTGAGTCCGGTGATATTCTCGATAGCCTCTCGAACTGGACCGGTGGCATCGTGTGAATTCGCACCGTATTGATAGAGAGAATTCAGTTTTGTGTAGAGGTTGGTGCCAGGGATGGGCACATAAAGGTCACGTGGCAAAGAAAGGAGCGCTACGCGCCGATGTTCCGGATCGATGCTCATTATCATGATCGTATCCGTCAGATTTTGCCCCGGATAATGCTCACCGGCGCGTCCTAAGAGAAGTATATTGATGCGACCATTTGCTTCGCCTTTGAGCGGAGATCGGTTATGCGAAACGAAAGACCCTGCTACACCTCCAAGTTCTGACAAGAATGATGATGAGCTGGCGTTATCAATGCGGATACCCTGGCTTACTTTTGAGCCTTTATAGATGACGAAACCGATTATCGCCATGGTGAAACAAGCAAGGAAGATAGCGGCAACGATGAGGATTCTTTGAAAAGATAAGGCTTTTTTTGGCTCCATATGGCTGTTTTTTGGACTTGATTTTCAGCAAGAAATCTGTTAGAATAAGAGTGTTTTTTTTTTTTTTTTTTCTGATTTTAGAGAGACTATGACGGAACATCAGAATAACCCCGTGCAGGAGCATGGCGAACAGGAATATCTCAGCGTAAGCGACTTGCTTCTTGAGATGGCTCGTGTCTTGTTCCTTGCGGCAATCATCATTATACCGGTTCGTAGCTTTTTACTCCAGCCGTTTTTTGTCGAGGGTTCAAGTATGGAGCCGAATTTCGAAGATGGGCAATATCTTGTCATCAATGAATTCGGATACAAGCAGACGATAGTCGGATCTGAAAGTGGAGTCGGTTTTTCTATTCATCCATTTCGGGAGATCGGTCGTCAGAGTATCGCCGTTTTCCGGTACCCTAAGAATCCGTCGCAGTTCTTTATCAAGCGTGTTATCGGATTGCCAGGGGAATCGATAGAAATCAGGAATAGCAAAGTCATTATTTATAATGCCGAACATCCGGAAGGCTTTGTGCTCGACGAGAACGCTTATTTGGCTAAGGATGTAGTGACAAGCGATATGCCAAAACTCGTACTGAAAAGCGATGAGTATTTCATGATGGGAGATAATCGTGAGAATAGCTATGATTCCCGTGCTATCGGTCCTATCAACAAGAGTTTGATTATCGGCAAGGTGTTGATGAGGGCGTGGCCGTTCAGCCGATTCGATATTTATTGATCATATATTGTTAATCTTTTCTGTACGTCGTATGACTCAGAAGAAATCTGCGAAGAAGGTTGAAGTGAAGAAAGAGAAATCGCCAGCCGCGAAGAAATCTGTCGCGAAGAAATCCGTAGTGAAGAAAAATTTGCCCCCCCCGCTCCTGAGGTCAGCCAAGAAGAGATTCTGTTACAGGCACTCCGGGGTATGCGCGATATATTGCCGGATGAACAGCCGTATTGGGAGCGTGTTCGCCGAGCGTTGTCGCACGCGCAGCAGGAGTACGGTTTTCAGCGTATCGATACGCCGCTTGTTGAATTTGCTCATTTGTTCACGCGTTCTGTCGGTACTGGAACGGATATTGTTGATAAAGAGATGTATATTTTCAATACGCGCGGTGGTGATCGTGTCGCATTGAGACCAGAGTTTACTGCTGGTATCGCTAGAGCGTTTATCCAGCATGGCATGAGCGTCCTTTCGAAGCCAGTCAAACTGTTTTCAATGGGTCCAGTCTATCGTTATGATCGTCCTCAAGAAGGGCGTTATCGAGAATTCTATCAGGCGAATTTCGATATGTTCGGTGAGAGCGATCCGATTCTCGATGCACAGACCATTCAGCTTGCTTATCGCGTCGTGCAGCAGCTTGGTCTGAAGAATATTGAGTTCCAGGTGAATTCTATCGGCACTGCGGAGTCTCGTAAGGAATATTCCAAGGCATTGGTCCGGTTTTTGGAATCGCAAAAACATAAGCTGTGTCAGAATTGCCGTGAACGCTTAGCGACCAATCCGATGCGTGTGCTCGATTGTAAGGAGGACAAGTGTATCCAATTGACCGCGCAGGCTCCGCAGTCGCTCGATTATCTCGATCAGGAATCGCGTGAGCATTTCAAGCGTTTGTTGGAATATCTTGATGAACTCGATTTGCCGTACGCCATCAACACCCGTTTGGTCCGAGGTCTCGATTATTATACCAAGACGGTTTTTGAAATCTGGTCTGGAGACCAGGAAGGGAAGAAATATTCGCTCGGCGGAGGCGGCCGGTACGATGGACTCATCGAATCGCTCGGGGGAGAAGCTACTCCGGCCATCGGTTTCGGTCTTGGTCTTGATCGTGTTATTCTTGAGATGAAACGGACGCAGGTGAAACCGTACGAGTTGCCAAAACCGCGAGTTTTTCTTGCGCAGCTCGGAGATATGGCCAAGAAGAAGAGTCTTAGAATTTTTTCGGATCTGGAGAAGAGTAGTATTTTGGTAGCGGAAAGTTTCGGACGAGGTAGTCTCAAGTCGCAACTCCGCGTTGCGAATCGTCTCGGTGTCGAAATCACCATTATCATCGGTCAGAAAGAAGCGCTCGACGAGACGGCAATAGTGAAAGATATGATATCCGGAACGCAGGAGACTGTGACACAGCCGAAGCTTGTCGATGCTGTCAAGAAGATTCTGAAGAGCAACGCCGCTCTCGGTCCCGTTATGCCGATTGTCCATACCGATGACGATGAAGAATAAGCCTGTCATTGAACCTTATGCCTATGGCTGACACTCTTTTTTCCAAGATAGTCCGAAAAGAGATTCCTGCTGATATCGTTTATGAAAATGATGATATTTTGGCGTTCAAGGATATTCATCCGATCGCTCCAGTGCATATACTTATCATTCCGAAGAAGCCGATAGAGAGTATCGCGAGTATGGAAGCTTCTGATGTCGAGGTGGTCGGTCGGATGTTTTTGGTGGCTCGTGATATCGCTCGAGACTTGAATATTTCCGAAAAAGGGTATAAACTGCTTATCCGGGTTGGTAAAGGGGGCGGACAGGAAGTGCCGCATCTCCATCTCCACTTGCTTGGAGGAGCGAAATTATTAGAAAATATACATCCAGTGTAAGGTATCTTCCGGCGTTCCGGGCAAGATGAGGAAGTTGATTCGGCATCTTGCCAGGGACGACAGAAACGTTTTCCCTGCACATTTCAGAAAGGAGGTCGTCTCTATGATCCAAGTGAAAAGAAAAGAGCGCGAAACAGCCGAAAGTCTGATCCGTCGTTTTTCTCGCCGTGTCCAACAAAGTGGCGTTCTTCGCCGTGTTCGAAAATTGCGTTTCCGTCAGGAAGAGCAGAGCCGCGGACAGCGTCGCGATGAGGCTCTTTATAAGGTTAAAATCCGCAAGGAAATCAATCGCTTGAAGAAGCTCGGAAAATTTGACGAAGATGCGCTCCGCGACATCAAGAAGAAGATGAACCACTAGTTCGTCGCATGCTCTCTAGGGTCTGAAGTTCGGATATTTTCGGCGCTTTGGACCTTAGGATCATGGTGAGAACCAATATCTTAAAAAGAGGAAATCATATGTTGCTTTATCAAACCATCAGTGACCATCTCAAAGAAGCCATGAAGTCCGGTGATGTCATGCGTCGTGATACGATTCGCATGCTTCAGAGCGCGATAAAGAATGTAGCGATAGAAAAGCGTCTTGCTGCGACCGAGCTTTCGGATCAAGATATCGAAGGAGTCATACGAAAATTGGTGAAGCAGCGCAAAGACAGCATCGAGCAATATCGCGCCGGCGGCCGAGAAGATTTAGCTGAGAAAGAAGCTGCTGAATGCGCGATTCTTGAAGGATATCTGCCGCAGGCGATGCCGGAAGCTGAACTCAAAGCACTGGTCGAAGAGGCTCTCAAGGAAGCAGGGATTGCTGAGAAGGCGAAGATGGGGCAGGCGATGGGTGCGGTCATGAAGAAGGTGGCCGGGCGCGCTTCAGGTGATGATGTGCGTCGTGTCGTTGAATCACTGCTCGCTTGATTCTTGATATGCGTCTTGACTTCGAATATACGGTAGAGGAAAAAGCCCCGTTTGATGAGGATTTTTTGCGTGAGATTGCTCGCATGACGATTGAAGCGGCAGCTATCCCGTCATTCGCTCATAAGACGGTATCGCTTTCGGCGATTGCTGTTACGGAAGAGAAAATCCGTGAGTTGAATCGGACGTAGCCACGATACGGTTACTGACATCTTATCTTTCGGAGAGTATACTGATACTGAGGCTATCACCGACGAGCAGGCTGATGTTGTTTTTATCGGTGAATTATTTTTCAGTCCGGCGTTCATAGGTCGAGCAGCCCATGAAGATGGCGTATCTGATGAGCATGAGATGGCGTTCATATTTTCGCATGGTGTCCTGCATCTTCTCGGTTTTGATCATAGTGATGAGATGTTCGCTCTTCAGGATCAGGTGACGGAAAGTTTTCTTGATCGGCGTGATAATAAAAAAGCGGTATGAAGAATTTTTTCAAGAGCTTTTTGTATGCGTTTCGCGGAATCGGGTTCGCCGTTCGGCGAGAGCGTAATTTTCAGATAGAGTGTGCGGCCGGTATCGTGATTACGATACTCATGTTTCTTTTCCCGCTTTCCACGGAGGAGCGTTCCGTGCTTGTTCTTACTATGGCAGCCGTATTTGAGCTTGAATTGGTCAACACGGCGCTTGAACGAGTCATGGATATTTTGAAGCCGCGCATACATCCGTATGCCAGAGTTGTCAAAGATGTCATGGCAGGAGCAGTTGTCATATCCGCCTGCGCTGCGGTTATTGTTGGCATCATCATATTTTCCCCGTATCTTTTCGTATGAGTCAGGCATGCGGATGCGAGCGGATTCTTTTGGTTGCATAAAACTGATCTTTTGAGATATAATATGGCCCAGGAGGCTTCCGTGAAAGCTTGCTGTTTCGTATTCCTCCAGACCATTTTTCTTACTTTCCGATTTTCTATACCGTATGGCTAAAAGTCGTTACCATGTCGGTCTCGATATTGGTTCTTCGAATGTTCGAGCTGTTATCGCTCAGGAGCTTGCTGCTGACGAGCTTTTGCGTGTGGTTGGTGTCGGAATGGCATCTTCTGTCGGTATCCGTCGAGGGACCGTTGTCGATGTCGAGGCAGTTGCTAAGACCTGTAATGCTGTTCTCGAAGAAGCGGAACGCATGTCTGGACAAGCGGTTTCTGATGTGACGGTAAACGTGACCGGTGTTGAGCTTGGATGCCAGCGAGCGTCTGGTGTTGTCGCTGTCGGCCGCGCTGATGGCGAAGTGACTGAAGATGATATCTCACGGGCTTTAGAAGAAGTGCAGGCGCGTCTGATGCTTCCATTGAATCGGGAAGTCGTGCATGTCATTCCGATGAGTTATCGCCTTGATGATCAGAAAGACATCAAAGATCCGATCGGTATGCACGGTGTCCGTTTGGAGATGAGCGCTTTCGTCGTAAGCGGCAGCACTTCACATCTCAAGAATCTTTCACGGGCATTGGAACAGGCAGGAACGCATCCGGAGAGCTTTGTTGCAGAGCCGCTTGCTTGTGCTGAAGCTGTATTGCATCAGAAGCAGAAGGAGCTTGGCACAGTCATTATCGATATCGGCGGCAGCACGACTTCACTCGCTGTTTTTGAAGATGGCGACCTGCTCCATTTGGCTGTATTGCCGATCGGTGGCGGACATATTACGAATGATATCGCCATCGGATTGCGTACTTCCATCGAAGTCGCTGAAGCGGTGAAGCTCCGTTATGGAAGCGCATTGCCCGACGGTATCGGAAAGCGCGAGGAGATTGATCTTAGTCTGTTCGATTCGCAAGAAGAAGGCATAGTATCGCGCCACCATGTCGCTGAGGTTATCGAAGCTCGTCTTGAAGAAATATTTACGCTCGTCAATGCTGAGTTGAAGAGTATCGGCCGGGAAGGTCTTTTGCCAGGTGGAGCTGTGTTGACCGGCGGTGGAGCGCTTCTTCCTGGAACGGTCGACCTTGCCAAGGACGTCCTCCGTCTTCCATCACATATCGGTTATCCGCAAGCGCTTGGAGGCATTCTTGATCAAGTGGATAATCCACAGTTTTCAACTGTCATCGGACTGCTCCTGTCTGCTCGAGCAAACGGTTCTGAGCGCGGAAGCTTCTCATCACAGCGTATGTGGAATCATATGCCGGAAGGAGTGCAAGAAGTGACTGAAAAAATGAAAGGCTGGTGTCGGAGATTCCTACCCTAATTCCGGATTTCCGAGTTTTCCATCGTGTGCTATACTGGGAAAACATCGGAAATATTCATACAAAAAACCAAACATCCCTTGTTCCAGGCCTCGTTCCATGCAGAGGTGCTTCTTGTTGACATCGCTCGTTACGTTGTGATAGAGTGTATCTTCGAAACCAGGAAGACAGTGTGGTTGAAGAAAGCTGGAATTTTTATCGCTGTAACCAATCTTTTTAAGGGACACATATGGCAGAAATCAAGCCCGATATCGAGACGTTCGCGAAGATCAAAGTTGTAGGTGTCGGAGGGTCCGGCGGCAACGGCGTCGCGCGTATGGTCGATGCAAAGATCAAGGGCGTAGAATTCGTAGCCATCAATACCGATGCTCAGGCACTCCATAACTCTAAGGCACAGGAGAAGATTCATATCGGAAAAAATCTGACCAAGGGTCTTGGTGCTGGCATGAATCCGGAAATCGGTCGTCAAGCAGCCGAAGAGAATCGTGATGAGATTCAAGAGGTGCTTAAAGGCGCTGATATGGTATTCGTCACATGCGGTCTCGGTGGAGGCACTGGTTCTGGTGCAGCTCCTATCGTTGCTGAGACAGCAAAAGAACTCGGTGCACTGACAGTCGCCGTCGTGACGAAACCATTCGCATTCGAGGGTTCTCAACGTCGCGCCATCGCGGAAGAAGCGCTCGAAAATCTTCGTGATCGTGTTGATACGCTTATCACTATTCCGAATGATAAACTCTTGTCTATCATTGATCGCAAGACGACGTTAGTGAATGCGTTTCGTATCGTTGATGATGTTCTTCGTCAGGGTGTCCAAGGCATTTCCGATCTTATTACGAAGCCTGGTATCGTGAATGTCGACTTTGCAGATGTTCGTGCCATCATGGAGGATAGCGGTAGCGCCCTTATGGGTATCGGTATCGCTACTGGCGATGAGAATCGCGCCGTCGAGGCAGCGAAAGCGGCTATCAATAGTCCGCTCCTTGAGCTCTCGATCGACGGAGCTAAGGGTGTACTTTTCAATATCTCCGGTTCAAGCGATTTGACCATGCTTGAAATCAACGAGGCAGCGAATGTGATCACTGAGAATATCGATCCGAATGCGAAGGTTATCTTTGGAGCTGTTATGGATGAGACGATCCGAAAAGGTGAAGTGCAAGTGACTGTTGTTGCTACTGGTTTTGATTCCGCTCGTCCGAATAAGGAAGCCGGACTTATCAATCGCGTAACATCGTCTCCGTCGGTCGCATCTTTGCCAGTTCGTCAACGGGCTGTTAGTCCGGCGCCTGTCGTTGAAGAGCCGGTTCGCATTGAAGAATCTGATGCCGATGAAGTCATGAGCTTCTCGACTCGTCATATCGATCAGCCGTCGATGATTATCGAAGAAAAGATTCAGCCTCGCAGCATCGTTCCAAGAACTGATGCTAAAGAATTGGCGGAAGATGATGATCTTGAGATTCCAGCGTTCATACGGCGCAAGATGAAAAAGTAAGGATTCCTATCAATACGAAGCACTTCCTGTCGGAAGTGCTTTGCTTTTATGGCTAGCCCGAACTATAATTCGTGTGTTGGTGTGGCTACATCTCTTCCATTGTCAGTATTTTTTATGCGTTGCCCATTTTGTAATAATGAAAATACCAAAGTAGTCGATTCGCGTGAAACTCAGGAAGGGCGCGCTATTCGGCGACGGCGTGAATGTGAAAAATGCCAAGCTCGTTTTAGCACGTATGAAGAAATCGAGATTTTCCGATTGCAGGTAGTGAAGAAGGACGGCAATCGTGAAGAGTATGATCGAGAAAAGATCGAACGCGGATTGCGCCGTGCATTCGAAAAGCGTCCGAATGCTGAAGAAAAGATTGAGAAGATTCTTGGAGAAGTGGAATATGCATTGCATGAGAAACGGTCGAATGAGATACCAAGCCGTGAAATAGGTAGTCTTATCATGACAAAGCTTCGTGATGCCGATGAAGTGGCGTATATAAGATTCGCCAGCGTCTACAAATCATTTGGTAGTATCAAGAGTTTCAAGAAAGCCATAGAGACATTCGAATAATCCTGAATACTTTTCGCTTATGCGCGCATATGCTGTTCGAAAATACTTGCCGGTACTCCTTTTGTGCGGAATGCTTCCGGCATTTCCGATTTTGGCAGCTGAAGTCGCAGGGTCAGCTCTTCCATGGGCATGGTATCTGAGCCGGACAAGCGGGCTTATCGCATTTGCTCTGTTGTATAGCGTCATATTTTTCGGGTTAACTATACGACTGCCTGGCGTGCGTGCCATAGTTAATCCGGCTTTGTCACTTTCGTTCCATCAGACGCTTTCATATGGCGCAATTATCTTTGGCGTACTCCACGGTTTCGCGCTTTTGTTCGATACGTATGTTCCGTTCAGTGTAGCAGATGTTCTCATACCGTTCCATGCGACGTATAAGCCAGGGTGGGTAGCTTTAGGCATTGTCGCTTTATATGGCATCATATTGCTCGTACTGACATCCGTATGGCGGATGCGTATGCCATATCGCATCTGGCGAGCGATACATTATATCAATATCGCCGCGTATATTGCAGCTGTCATTCATGCTCTTGTTCTCGGTACGGATCTTGCGGCATGGCCATATCGGCAGCTTTTCATCGTTGCGAATGTAGTATTAGTTTTTTTGGCTTTGTGGCATGCCGCTCTTAAGATATCGACAGCGGCCAAATATCGTGCCAAAACCGGTATATGATGATATTTGTGAAGGTTATTCCACGTGCATCCCATGCGATGATTGAACGTTTGAGCGATACCGAATACCGTGTCCGATTGACGAAGGTGCCAGCTGATGGCGAAGCGAATCGCCAGCTCATACGAATGTTAGCTGATTATTTCGATACCGCACCGAGTCTGATCCATATAGCCAAAGGGGCCTCTTCGAGACAGAAGCTAGTTGAAATACCTGATGATTCCGCTTCTCTTTAAATTGATTGGTGGAAGAAATCGATATGATCCGTTCCGACCAGATGGTCATAGCGTGTGTTTTCGCTTTATATTCCGGCGTAGCAGCAGGCTCTTTCTTCGTTATCGGTCTTGCGCCGTTCCTTGTCGCTCTCGCATTATCGATTGCCATTGCGAGCATCAGCCCTCGGAGAGTCGCTATCGTGGCATTCATCATGATTATGGCGGCTGCTTGTGGGAATATTCTCGTGCATTCATCAATACAGTCGTTTTCGAAGGAGAGCCGATTTTTCGATACGGAAACATCTGGAATCGTTCGAGTCGTAGCTGATCCCGAAGAACGGGGGCGTTATCGGAAAACGATTCTTCGTTTTGAATCTTGCGGAAGCGATCAGTGTCCGAGTCGGGATATATTATGGCAAGCGCCTCGAATATCGCATGTTGAAGCAGGTGATCGGCTCATGTTTTCTTGTCGGCTTTCGATGCCGAAAGCATTCTCTGGAGATTTCGATTATCGCATGTTCCTTGCCAAGGACGGTGTCGGTTCGATATGTGAGCAAGCACATCGCGCGGAGGAGCTACCTCGGGATATCATCGGGCATTTCCGATCGGCGCTTTACATTCCGAAACATATTTTTGAGCATGCATTGGAACAAAGTCTGCCTGAGCCCGAATCGGGTCTCGCCCAAGGCCTTATTTTAGGAGGAGATACTCTTTCAGAGGCATCAAGCGAGGCATTCAGGCGTATCGGATTGACACATGTTATCGCTGTGTCGGGGTACAATATTTCCATTATTATGGGAGGATGTTTTTTCATCGGTATAGCATTCGGATTATGGCGTCATCAAGCGCTCATGATGGCTATCGGAATTATCGCACTGTTTGTGCTTATGATTGGCGCTCCAGCCTCCGCCGTTCGGGCTGGTTTTATGGCAGCAGTCGGATTTTTAGCGATACAGGCGGGTCGCCCGATTATGGCGTTACGTGCACTGTTTTTCGCTGGAGCAGTGATGACTGTTATCGATCCTCTCATTCTGCGTTATGATGTGGGATTCCAACTTTCGTTCTTAGCGACATTAGGCGTTATCAATGCCGCTTCATGGATGGAGTGGCGTTTTCCGGAACCTTTTTTCGGATACGGACTTTTAGAAACAGCCATCATGACGTTGTTTGCTGAAATATTTGTCTTACCTTTGATAGCCCTCGAGTTTGAAACTTTTTCACCAATAGCATTCTTGGCAAATATCGTGTTGCTGCCGGCGGTTCCGTATGCAATGGGGTTATCGTTCTTGACGGGAATTGTGCATATGGTCTTACCGGGAATGCAAACGGTCATTGCGTGGTGCGATTATGCTATACTTTCGTTCTTGACGAGATCGGCCGAGTACATAGCGCATTTTTCGTGGGCATCCATTGATATCGGACCTGTCGCTCCGGCAGTCATCGGGATATGGTATGTTACGCTTATATCGGTTATTATCAGGGAAGAATACCGTAAACGGCGTGATTGGTATGACCAAGCGTTCAAGATTCCTTATTTTCAGTAGTGTGAGCGCCGTAATCGTTACGCTTGGCGTATTTCTTATGCAGGTTTCGTCAGAGGCAGCCAAGACGAGAGTCGTGTTCATGGATGTCGGGGAGGGTGATGCTATTCTCATATCTCAAGGCTCAAAACAGGTATTAATAGATGGCGGACGGAACGGTAAGACACTCTTATCTAAAATTGGCCGCCATGTCCCGTTCTGGGATCGAACGATTGAGTTGGTTATCGTGACCCATCCTGATGCCGATCATATAGGTGGGCTCCCGGATCTTATGAGTGCTTATGCTGTGGGGTATATGCTTTCATCGGGTGCTACGAATGATACCGATGAATATCAGTTGCTCAGTCAGGCTGTGAATCGTCCAGGAGGGACTGAAGAGGAAGCAGCCTTTCGAGGAACCTCGATAGAGTTTCCCGATGGCGGGGTATTTTCGATCGAATATCCGCTGACACCGGTCCCTGGCAACATCCAGGATACCGGAACGAATGCCTCGAGCATCGTCACGCGATTTGTCTACGGCCAGACAAGCTTTCTCTTCACTGGCGACCTGCCTCGTGAAGAAGCGTTCCTTCCGGATGAGGAACCGGTCACTATTCTCAAAACCGCTCATCATGGTTCAAAATATTCGACGAGTGATCGTTTTCTTGAACACGTGAGTCCACGTGAAGCAGTCATATCCGTTGGTAAGAATATGTATGGCCATCCATCACGAGAAACGTTGGAGCGCCTCTCATCTCATGGTGTGACGGTGCATCGCACTGATGAAGAGGGAGATATCGTGTATGTCTGTGATGCCGATGCTTGCAAATATGAGTGAGTCTTGCATTTTTTGACATTTCGTGTTATCATGAACACATAGGGTAATTTACGTGACATTTGATACGTTATGGCAGCAACACATCCGAAGAAAGAGCATTCTCTCGTGATTATCAAACCGGACGGTATTCAGCGCTCGCTCATGGGCGATATCATTTCTCGTTTTGAGCGTACGGGCCTCAAGTTCATCGCGATGAAGCTTTTGGTTCCGAAAGCGGAGCAATGCTGGACGCATTACAATAAAGATGAGGAGTGGTTCCTGAAGAAGGGAACCCGTATTGTGGATGATCGTACGGCTCAAGGATTGCCGATCGAAAAAGAAGCGATGGAATACGGCAAAGATATCATCCAGTCGAATGTTGATTTCTTCACGTCCGGACCAGTATTGGCCATGGTTATTGAAGGCAACCAGTCTGTCGCTATTATCAAGAAGATCGTTGGAGGCACTGAGCCAACTACCTCTGATGTCGGTACTATTCGTGGTGATTATACAGTCGATTCTTACGCTCTTTCGAGCATCGATAATCGCGCAGTGCGCAATTTGGTTCATTGTTCTGATAGTCCAGAAGAAGCAGAACGTGAAATCAAGATATGGTTTTCACCGGAAGAACTTATCGGATATCGTTTGGTGCAGGAACAGATTCTGTATGATGTGAATATCGACGGTATTCTTGAGTAAGTCTTTTTACAAGAGCGTTAAAAGAGCCTAAAAAAGGCTCTTTTTTCATATAATCTTGTGTTATTTTTGAAAATGGAGTATTATCCTTCCCGTGGTACTTTGTTTTGTTGATTAAAGAGTCAAAGAGGAGAAAAGAAGTGACGTCAAAATGGAAAGGAATATCGCCAGAAGTAAAAGGATTTTGCAGGAGAAACAATGTTGCTGGACTCGGCATGACGTCAATCGCCCGTGAAGTGGCGCAGTTCATGGCAATTCATGGAGAGGGGGAAGGTGACTTGAGTCGTCCCAAGAAGAAAAGGAAGAAGAAAAAATAAAGCCCCAATCGTAAGATGAGGCTGATCCGAACCGGATCATATGCAAGGAGTTTCTCACAAAGAAGCTCCTTTCCAATTTTTTGTGAAGATGATATGGTATATGGCGTATGAGAAGTATGTAGACGAAAAATCCTGCATATTCTCTCAAACGGGGTATGGGGTAGTGGTAGCCCGCGTCCATGGGGTGGATGTAGTTCCGGTCCGATTCCGGATACCCCGACAAGTACGCGTGTACAGTCAACATAAAAACCGTCCAAATAGGACGGTTTTTATGTGCGTTATCCGCTATTTCGCTATCTTAGCAAGCGTGCGGAGAGCTTTGGTAGAAACGCGGAGTTTGATGCTGCCAATGCGTTTCGTTTGGATGTTCACTTTGAACGTGCGACGGCTGGCGATGTTGGAGTGGCTTCGGCTATTGCCTGAAGCGGTTCCGCGACCGGTGAGCTGGCATGTACGGCTCATAAGGTCTGGTTGAAGAGTTACGCGTTTAAGGGTATCATAAGAAAGTAATCTTGGCAAGAGTCGCGTCTCTTTTGAACAAATCTGTTATCCACTCATTATGACTCATGAAATCGTTCTCGCTGGATTTTATCTTCTGACACTCATGTATTCTGTCATCATCCATGAGGTTTCTCATGGCGTGGTCGCTTTATGGTTGGGGGATATGACAGCCAAATACGCCGGGCGGCTCAATCTTAATCCATGGAAGCATGTCGATCCGTTTGGTTCAGTCATTCTTCCAGTGCTGTTGTTGGTGACGACCGGATTCGCTTTCGGCTGGGCGAAACCGGTGCCATATAATCCGTATAATCTTCGTAATCAAAAATGGGGCCCGGCTTTAGTGGCTCTTTCTGGGCCTGGTTCGAACTTGTTATTAGCATTCCTTGCCTCTATTTTGGCGAAATTCTTACCGCTGACGCTTTTGGCGAAATCTGATATCCTGTATCGTTTTTATGGTGTTGTCGGTGGTTCAGGTAGTTTCCTTGATCGATTCGGTCTTTTGGCACAGTCGATTTCTGGATCATTTTCTGGCGTCATATTCGGATTGCTTCTTCTTGTCATTTTCTGGAACGTCGTCTTGGCTTGTTTCAACTTGTTACCTATTCCGCCGCTCGATGGCTCGAAACTGTTGTATGTGATTTTTCCAATCAAAGAGCGAACAATGTTCATGTTAGAGCAATATGGAATTTTTCTGCTTATTTTTGCTGTCTTCTTCCTGTCGGGGCCAATCAGCCTCTTGATAAATGCTGTTCTCAGCTTCTTTTTTCGGTTGGCGATATGACGTTTCAGAGTTCTTTTGAAAAGGGTGTTGACAAGAACGAGGACATTCGGTAATATGGGGAGTACAGAAAAGCCGCAAGCTTTTTTCTTTGTTACATCGTTTTCTAAGCAGTTTTAACGTTTCCGATTGTGGCAACCATCAATCAGCTCATCAAGCGTCCGAGGAAGTCTTTAGTGAGAAAGTCGAAGTCGCCGGCGATGGGACATTCCATCAATTCTATCAAGAATCGTGATACTTACCACGATAGCCCGTTTAAGCGCGGCGTTTGTATCAAGGTATCCACGACTACGCCGAAGAAGCCGAACTCGGCTCTTCGTAAGATTGCTCGCGTCCGTTTGACGAATGGTATGGAAGTTACCGCTTATATTCCAGGTGAAGGGCATAATCTTCAGGAGCATTCGATTGTTATGATCCGTGGCGGTCGTGTGAAGGATCTTCCAGGTGTGCGTTATCATATCGTTCGTGGTACGTTCGACGCTGCAGGAGTACAGCGCAAGCAGAGTCGTTCCAAATATGGCGCGAAGAAGGACAAGAAGAAGGATTAAGCGTAGTATTTGAATCTCAAAGAAGAAATCAGAGCATTATTTTAGAATCTAGCATTGATCCATATGCCTCGAAGAAAGCGAAATTATCAGCGCGAATGGAAACCGGATTCCTTGTATGGAAATCCTTTGGTGGGACATTTTGTCGGTATGATTATGTGGAATGGCAAGAAGAGCGTTGCTGAGCGCATCGTCTATGCTGCGTTTGATGTCATTCATGAACGGACGAAGAAAGGCGGATTGAATACGTTTGAACAAGCTATCAAGAACGTTTCACCACTTCTTCAGCTTAAGAGCCGTCGCGTCGGTGGCGCTAACTATCAGGTACCAGTGCCAGTTTCGGGTGAACGTCGTCAAATACTCGCTATGCGATGGATTCGCGATGCTTGTCGTAACAAGAAGGGGAAGCCGATGGCTGAAAAACTCGCTGATGAACTCATAGACGCTTCGAATAAGATCGGTGTCGCCATAAAGAAACGTGATGAGACTCATCGCATGGCTGAAGCCAATAAAGCGTTTGCCCATTTCGCTTGAGTTATTGAAGGATGTACGGCCGATGATTTAAGAAAGCGCGGGACGATGAGAGTTCTCCGTATACCTTGAATTGGCAGGCCGTAGATCCTTTTTGTTTATAATTTCAAAAATAATCTTTCATCATTACATCAGTATGGCTCGCACGACCCCTATCGATAAATACCGGAACATCGGTATCATCGCCCATATCGACGCTGGTAAGACGACGACGACTGAGCGCATACTTTTTTATACAGGCATCACGCATAAGATNGGTGAGGTGCATGAGGGNGCAGCGACCATGGACTGGATGGAACAGGAGCGTGAACGTGGCATCACAATCACATCTGCTGCCACAACCTGTTTTTGGAAGGGATATCATATCAATATCATTGATACTCCTGGCCACGTAGACTTCACTGTTGAAGTGGAACGTTCTTTGCGTGTGCTTGATGGTGGTGTCGTTGTTTTTGATGGCAAGGAAGGCGTGGAACCTCAGTCTGAAACCGTGTGGCGTCAAGCGGAGAAGTATTCCGTTCCGCGCATGTGTTTCATCAACAAGATTGATAAGGAAGGCGCCATTTTTGAAGATGCTATCAGTTCTATTTGGAATCGATTGACGCCGCATGCGGTTGCGATCCAATATCCTATGGGTCTCCGCGGTGATTTTTACGGACTGATCGATCTTATGACGATGAAGGCCTATACCTTTGATGGTGAAATGGGCGAGAAAGTCATTGAAGGGGAGATTCCGGCAGAATATGTCGACAAAGCGAAGGAGTGGCGCGAGAAGATGATTGAAAAGATCTCCGAAACAGACGATGCTCTTACAGAGAAATACTTGAATGGCGAAGAGATTTCCGTTGAGGAGCTGAAGGCTGCCCTTCGTCGAGCGACTATCGCTGTTCGTCTCCATCCGGTTATGACTGGTACAGCTCTCCGCAATAAGGGCGTGCAGCTTGTGCTTGATGCGGTTGTTGATTATCTTCCATCCCCGTTGGATATTCCGGCGGTCACTGGCATTGATCCGAAGACTGATAAGGAAGTCGTTTGTGAAACCAAGGATGATGCCGATTTTGCAGCGTTGGCGTTCAAAGTTGCAACAGATCCATTTGTTGGTCAGCTTACGTTCTTCCGTGTGTATTCAGGCACGTTGAAGGCCGGTTCCTATATTCTTAATTCCACTAAGAATGAGAAAGAACGCGTCGGCCGTATCGTTCGTATGCATGCGAATCATCGTGAAGAGATCGATGAATTGTCTGCTGGCGATATCGGAGCGCTTGTTGGTATGAAAGTGACAACGACCGGCAATACATTGTGCGATCCTGAACATCCGATTATTCTTGAATCCATTACATTCCCAGAGCCGGTTATTGATATTTCTATTGAACCGAAGACTAAGGTTGATCAGGAGAAGATGGGCGTGGCGCTCAAGAAGCTTTTGGAGGAAGATCCGACATTCCGCGTGCATACTGATGAAGAAACCGGTCAGACCATCATGTCTGGTATGGGCGAATTACATCTTGATATTCTTGTGGATCGCATGAAACGGGAGTTCAAGGTGGAGGTCAATGTCGGCCGTCCGCAAGTGGCTTATCGCGAAACGATTCGTACTATGGCAGAGGCGGAAGGCAAGTATATCCGTCAGTCTGGCGGCCGCGGACAATACGGCCATTGTTGGATCCGTCTCGAGCCGAATGAGCAGGGTAAGGGATATGAATTCCTCGATGAGATCAAGGGTGGTGTTATTCCTCAGGAATTCATCAAGCCGATCAATAAAGGTATTGAAGAGGCGACCCAGACAGGTATCCTTGCCGGATATCCAGTCGTCGATATCAAGGCGACAGTGTATGACGGTTCTTTCCATGATGTTGACTCATCTGAAGCCGCTTTCAAGATTGCTGGTTCGCTCGCGTTNAAGGAGGCCATGAAGAAGGCTAAGCCGGTCATNCTTGAGCCGATCATGAAAGTGGTCGTCATTACGCCGGAACAATTCATGGGTGATATCGTNGGTGATCTCAATTCGAAGCGTGGNATCATCAANGAAATGAACGATCGCGGCGAAGGTGCAGCTCGTGTCAAAGAGATATCGGCTGATGTTCCTCTCGCGTCCATGTTCGGTTATGCGACCCAGATGCGNTCTATGTCTCAGGGCCGCGCCAGTTATTCGATGGAGTTTGGCCATTATGCCGAGGTTCCGAATAACGTGGCTACCGAAATCATCGGGGCTCGTGCTCCGAAGGAAGGGGAGAAATAGTATCATCTGTCATTCTCGTGAAGACGGGAATCCAGAATCTTAAATCTTAGAACCGGCCGGTAACGGCCGGTTCTATTTTATTCGTCATTTGAGTTGTTTGAAAAAAAAGAATGTATATATTCTCTTGTCGGTAATCTTGCTGGCAGTTTTTTTCGGAGGTTAATAATGAAGATTACGAATAAGGTTTCATACCCGGTGATTGCTTTCAGCGTTTATACGAAGGTCGGTTATGGTGACGATGTAGTGGGGGAATCCAAGGAAGCAGAAGGATTGTATCTCGGTGAGATGGATGGTGAAAGCTGTCATACCCATATCGACGGCGAGATTGTTTGTTAGGAAACTCTCAATGGTAAGTCTGGTTTTCATGTAGTGTAAGACACCTCGCTTTGTTTGTAGAATAGGACAAGGGGCGTTATGGTTCGTCATTGTTTGAATGTTCCTGAATTGCATATTGTGCAATGGCGTCTGCAGCACGCTACCTCATAAGCCTGTCAGCAGGAAACCTGCTTCGGTGATTCTTCTGTTTTTAGCTTGTTTTTGATGAGGTTAGTGAGTGATGAAAGTGTCGTCTGTATTTTAAGAGACAGTAATTGGACTAAACGTAGCTAACCTTTATTTCAGCGAAAAAACAGTATGTTTCTGTCGGATTTTTCCTGAAATCGAAACGTAAGAAGGACGTGCTATTGACAGGAAAAAAATAAGTTGGTATCATTATCAGTGATGCTTCTTGCAAGGCTTTTTTGTTTCTATAAAAGCTTTTGCGAGAAGAGAAAGTAAACATGTAATTAATCTTACGTAACAAGGTTATGGCAGAGCAATTCCAGCGTACCAAGCCGCACGTCAACGTCGGCACAATCGGCCACGTCGACCACGGCAAGACCACTCTGACAGCTGCTATCCTCCATGTGTTGAGCATGAAGGGTTTCGCGAAGGAGCGCGGTGTAGACGAGATCGATAAGGCTCCTGAGGAGCGCGAGCGTGGTATCACTATCTCGACATCGCATTGTGAGTACGAGTCAGATGCTCGCCATTATGCGCACGTTGACTGCCCAGGGCATGCCGACTACATCAAAAACATGATCACGGGTGCCGCCCAGATGGACGGAGCTATTCTCGTGGTTTCTGCAACTGATGGTCCGATGCCGCAGACTCGCGAACACATCCTCTTGGCTCGCCAGGTTGGTGTCCCGGAAATCGTTGTTTTCCTCAATAAGGTAGATATGGTTGATGATCCGGAACTCATTGACCTCGTTGAAGCTGAAGTCCGCGAGCTTCTCTCTAAGTATGAGTTCGATGGCGATAACGCTTCTGTCATCCGCGGTTCCGCTTTGAAGGCTCTTGAGTCAAAATCCGCTGACGATGCCGATGCCAAGCCGGTAATTGATCTCATCGCTGCTCTTGATTCCAAGATTCCTGAGCCGGTTCGTGATCTCGACAAGCCGTTCCTTATGCCGATTGAAGATATCTTCTCGATTGAAGGGCGCGGTACTGTTGTGACTGGTCGTATTGAGCGCGGTTCTGTCAATATTAACGAAGAAGTTGAAATTGTTGGTATTCGCGATACAGCAAAGACAGTCGTAACGGGTATTGAGATGTTTAATAAGTCCCTGGACAAAGGTACAGCTGGTGATAACGCCGGTCTCCTTATCCGAGGCATCAAGAAAGAAGATGTTGAACGCGGTCAGGTGCTTGCCAAGCCGGGTTCTATCACTCCTCACACTGAATTTGAGGGAGAAGTATATATTCTCTCCAAGGAAGAAGGTGGTCGTCACACGCCGTTCTTCAAGGGATATAAGCCGCAATTTTATATCCGTACCACAGATGTGACTGGTGAAGTCGAGCTTCCTGAAGGAACTGAGATGGTTATGCCTGGCGATACCGTCAAGCTTAAGATCAAACTCTTGGCTCCGGTCGCTATGGAAGAGGGTATGCGCTTCGCGATCCGCGAAGGTGGCCGTACCGTTGGTGCTGGCGTCGCAACGAAGATCATCAAATAGGTCTTTCCGGTTCGAGAGGACTGAGTGGCAGCGATAGCGGAAACGCATCGCTTCCACGATTGTCTTCTTGAGGAAAGTCAAACATAGTAGTATAATGAACGGTACGATGAAAAAGGCAGAAACGACACAAGGTATGCGTGTCAGAATCAAGATCAAGGCATACGATCATAAGGTGATTGACCAATCAGCGAGGAAGATTGTCGAGACAGCTGAACGAACTGGTGCTCAGATTACCGGTCCGGTTCCGCTCCCGACAGAAATCCATAAGGTGACGGTCAATCGTTCGACGTTCGTACATAAGAATTCACGTGATCAATACGAAATGCGTGTACATAAGCGCTTGATTGATATCGTGAATCCGACGAGCAAGACTATCGACAACCTGACTAATCTGGATCTTCCAGCTGGTGTGGATGTTGAGATCAAAATGTAAAGAAAAAAGAATATTACTCGTTCAAGTCCCATTCTGATGTGTTGTACAGATGAGGAATGCGGATACTAAGCGAGCCGGTTAGGAAGGACTGGCTGTGTCTTAGGAGACCAGTTTTTTGTTTTTTCAGTAAGATGTTAGACGCACGGCAATGAAATTCATCATCGGAAAAAAATTGGGAATGACGACGCTCTTCGACGAGACGAAGGGGGCTTTGAACGTGACGCTGATCGCCTGCGAACCGAATACGGTAAAGTTGAATCGCACCTTGGAGAAGGATGGGTACATGGCCGTCCAGGTTGAGACGAAGAAGACAGCGAAGAAGACGGTCCGTAAGGAGTTCCGTATTGATAAAGGTGTGAAATCTGAAGAGAAAGATGAGCTCAAGAAGATTCTTGAACAGTTTGCTGAAGGATCGGATATTTCGGTCTCTTCATTCGNTATTGGCGATAAGGTTGCTGTAACGGGTGTAACGAAGGCTAAAGGATTCCANGGTGTCGTGAAACGGCATGGATTCAAAGGTCAGACGACGAGCCATGGTCGTAAGCATGATATGCGAAAGCCGGGTTCGATCGGNGCGACGTTTCCTGAACATGTTATGAAAGGTAAGCGTATGGCTGGTCGCATGGGCGGTGTCAATATGACAGTCCGTAATCTATCTGTCGTACATGTCGATGAAGTCGAAGGCATTATCGCTGTTCGAGGTGCTGTCCCAGGAGTGATTGGCCGCATCGTTAAAGTCATGAGTGTCAAGTAATACTATGCCTAAGGTTGCTGTAAAAAATATTTCCGGTAAGGATGTCAAAGAGCTTGAGCTCAAAGAGTCAGTTTTCGGATTGTCTTCGAATGATGCTCTGCTTCATCAGGTGTATGTTGCTATGACTGCGAATCAGCGTATTGCTATCGCTCATACGAAAGATCGCGGTGATCGTTCTGGTTCAGGAATCAAGCCGTGGCGTCAGAAAGGAACCGGACGTGCTCGCGTTGGCGAGGTGCGTAATCCGCTGTGGCGTAAGGGAGGTGTCGTTTTCGGGCCGACCAAAGATCGGAATTTTTCAAAAGATACGAATGCGAAGATGCGCCAGAAGGCCACTATGATTGCTTTGTCGGAGAAAGTGCGCGCCGGAAAGCTCGTTGTCGTTGATGCGTTTGATTATGCCGAAAAGAAGACGAAGCTTTTTGCTGAGACTATCAAGGGACTCGGTATCGAAGGTCGGAGTATCGCACTCAGCCTGACTGGTGATGAACAAGGGGTATCGATAATGGCTCGCAATATTCCGAAAGTCGAGTATACTGTCACAGAGAATTTGAATGTTATGCAGCTCCTCGATCGTGAATATCTCGTCTTGACCGAAGCCGGTGTCAAACGCCTTGAAGAGCGTTTCGCCAAATGGGAGAAATAACCTTACATGACTATGGCATTGTTTGATAAGACAATTGAAAAGAAAGTGAAGGCTCCGAAGCAGGAATCTGCCATTCAGGAGAGCGTGGTCACCTCGAAGACTCTTTCTCGTCCACGTATTACGGAGAAGGCATATGCTTTGAACGCGCTGAACCAGTATGTGTTTGTTGTGACGAAAGAATCGACAAAACGTTCTATAAAGCGTGCTATCGAAGAGACATATGGTGTTTCGGTTGAGGCAGTCAATATCGTAAAGCTTCCAGCAAAAAAGAAAGTTTCTGGGCGCGCTCGCACTGCCGGTTTCAAGGGAGCTGTCAAGAAAGCGATTGTGAGCGTTGCTGAAGGGCAAGCCATCGAGCTGTTTAAAGGCGGCATGTAAGGAGATATTTTTAGAGCATTATGGCAATCAAGATCTACAAGAAAAACAATGCTGGTCGCCGCAACATGTCGGTGGTGAAGCCTGAGGGCGTCACGGATAAAGCACCGGAGAAGTCGCTTTTGGCCAAGTATAAGAAGCGCGCCGGCCGTTCCCACGGGAAGATTTCCGTCCGTCATCAGGGCGGTGGTGCGAAGCGTCGTTATCGCGTCATTGATTTCCGTCAGGATAAGTTGAATATACCTGGAAAGATCGCTCATCTTGAGAAGGATCCGAATCGTTCAGCAGTTATCGCTCTTGTGCATTATGTCGATGGCGAGAAGCGTTATGTGTTGGCGACTGACGGGATGAAGCAAGGGCAGGAGATTATTTCCGGCGAATCGGTTCCGGTTGTGAATGGCAATCGCATGCTGCTTAAGAATATTCCGGTCGGAACGATCATTTGCAATATCGAAATGAAGATTGGTAAGGGCGGGCAACTGGTCCGTAGTGCAGGATCGCAAGCGACACTTATGGCTCTTGATGGCGCGATGGCTCAGATTAAAATGTCATCTGGCGAGATTCGTCTTATCAGCAAGGAGTGTTATGCGACGCTCGGCCAGGTGAGCAATTTCGAACATAGCGCTGAGCGTATCGGTAAGGCGGGACGGGCACGCCATATGAACCATCGACCATCAGTTCGAGGAAGTGCCATGAACCCGGTCGATCATCCGCATGGCGGTGGTGAAGGACGTCAGCCGATCGGTATGCATCCGAAAACTCCTTGGGGCAAGCCGGCTCTTGGGAAGAAGACACGAAAGAGTAAGAAGGCAAGTAGTAAGTATATCGTCAGGCGCCGTACCAAGAAGTAATATCCCTCTAGCGACAATAACGTTCAGAATTGTATGTCACGAAGCATAAAGAAAGGTCCATACGTTGATCCGAGAGTGCTCAAGAAACTCGAAGGAAAGAAGCTGGGCGACCGTACAGTCATCAAGACTTGGTCCCGTTCTTGTACTGTTTCCCCGGAGATGGTCGGGTTTACGTTCGGTGTGCATAATGGACGTGAGTTCATTTCCGTATTCGTGACAGAGGAAATGGTTGGACACAAGTTGGGTGAATTTTCTCCGACGCGCACGTTCCGTCGCCATGGTGGAAAGATGCAGAAAGAACTTGAAACAGCAGCGAAACAGCGTGATCTTGAAGCTGCCAAACAGCAGCGAAACAGCGTGATCTTGAAGCTGCTAAAGCTGCCAAGGCCGCCGGTAATGATAAGAAGAAATAGACCGGATTTATGAAAGTACATGCCACCCTCAACAATTTGCGTATCGCTCCGCGGAAAGTGCGTCTCGTGACCCATTCCATTATTGGTGTCGATGCTCGTGAAGCGGTTATTCAGCTCTCTAAGCAAGCCAAGCGATCTTCTCAGCCGATCCATGATCTTCTGAAGAGCGCGATGGCAAATGCCGTCAATAACTTCGGTCTCGATGAGACGAATCTGTATGTGCTTGAGGTGCGTGTCGGAGATGGTCTCCGTCTCCAAAGATGGCTTCCTCGCGCTTTCGGCCGTGCGACGCCGCTTATGCGTCGTGGATCGAATGTGACGATTATTCTCGAAGAAAAGATTGAAGGTAAAAATCGTATCGCTAAGAAGGAAGCAGTGAAGACGGAAACGATTGAGGAACCGAAGGCTGCTGAAGTGGTATCGAAAGATACGGTCCGCAAGGGAGTGAAGCCCGAAACGAAGAAGTCCGCAGCTAAGGACACTGTCGTAAAGAAATCCGGCAGTAAGGTTGTTAAGAAGGTATTCCAGCGGAAAGCCGCATAAACAAGAAGACTGATTATTATGGGTAATAAAGTCAATCCAACAGGTATCCGTCTCGGCATTACGACCGGCTGGCAATCACGCTGGTTCGGTAGCAAGAAGGCGTATCGCGAACAGTTGCGTAAGGATATAGAGATCCGCTCGTTTATCGTGGCAAAATGGAAGGCTGCGGCGATTGCGTCCGTTCAGATTGAGCGGTCAGCGAATGCTGTCCATCTCATTATCCGCACATCGCGTCCCGGCGTGCTTATCGGTCGTGGCGGTACTGGTATCGAGGATTTGACTCGCGCCATTAAAAAACAATTCTTCGCTGGTAAGAATGTTGAGCTTAAGGTAGAGGTCCAGGAAGTGAAGAATGCTGAATCTGATGCGAAACTGGTTGCTAACCAGGTTGCTGAGCAGCTTGAAAAGCGTATGCCGTTCCGTCGGGTTCTCAAAGGTACGCTTGATCAGGTTGAACAGAACAAGGAAGTGCAGGGTGTGAAAGTTGAAGTGTGCGGACGTTTGGGTGGTGCCGAAATGGGCCGTCGGGAATGGATGGCACATGGAAAGATTCCTCTGCATACGCTCCGGGCTGAGATCGACTTTGCTCGTTCTGAAGCGCATACGACATATGGAGTGATCGGTGTAAAGGTTTGGATTTACAAAGGAGAGCGGTTCAATGAAATGAAAGAAGCATAAGTGAGACATCACCCCTATGTTAATGCCAAGAAAAGTAAAACATCGCAAGATCCAGCGCGGCGGATGGTCGGGAAGCCCAGCCACGAAAGGTGACCAAGTCAGCTTCGGGGGATTTGGACTCAAAGTCGTCGAAGAAGGACTTATATCTGCTCGACAGATAGAAGCGGCTCGGCGAGCAATGACTCGTTCAATCCAGCGCGGTGGAAAAGTGTGGATTCGTGTATTTCCTGATAAGCCGATGACGAAGAAAGGAGAACAGACTCCGATGGGTAAGGGAAAGGGAAGCGTTGATCATTTCGTCGCTAAAGTACGAGCAGGCAGGATGCTTTTCGAACTCGATGGCGTCACGAGAGAAGCGGCAGCGGAAGCNATGCGTCTCGCGGCTCANAAGCTCGCTCTGAAAACGAGGTTCGTCGAGAAGCATTAGTCATTATCAATCGTATCCGGGAGTGTTTGCATGCAACTATATGAAAGCGAAAGAATGGCGTGAAAAATCAGAAGGTGAACGCGATAAAGCGATCGCTGAGCTGAGTGGAAAAGTCGGTAAGCTCCGCTTCGATCTCGCCACTCGTGAGGCGAAGAATAGCGGTGATCATAAAAAAATCCGCAAAGATATCGCTCGCTTGCTTACTCTACAACGAGAAGCCGAGCTCGCGATTGACACCCCTGAAGACAAGCAGTAAAGAAGTACACCTTCTACCAAGAAACCTATGAGTACAGCAGCCAATACAACTGGAATCGTGAACAAGGCGCCGAAGTTTAAAGGCATCGTGGTGAGCGATAAGACCGATAAGACTATCATCGTCAAAGTCGACACCCTGAAGACACATCCGAAATATCTCAAACAGTATCGCTCGTCGAAGAGATATCAAGTGCATGTCGAAGAGAACGGAAAGCATAAGGTCGGTGATACAGTCGTTTTCCAGGAATGCAGCCCAAAGAGCCGTTGTAAAAGACACCAAGTCGTAGCCGAATAATCTCGAAGTTTCCTATGATCCAGGCAGAAACAAGATTGAAAGTCGCAGATAATACCGGTGCCAAAGTGATCGAGTGTTTCAAAGTGCTCGGTGGAACGCGTCGCCGATATGCGGGGCTCGGCGATATCGTCGTTGCTTCTGTAAAAGTGGCTGAACCGCGTGGCATGGTGAAAAAAGGTGATAAAGTGAAAGCAGTTATCGTCCGTCAAGCCAAAGAGTTCCGTCGCAAGGATAATTCTTATATTCGCTTCGATGAGAATGCGGCTGTCATCATTGATGGTGGTGGTCAGGATCCGAAAGGAACGCGTATCTTCGGACCGGTGGCGAGAGAGCTCCGCGAGAAAGGTTTCTCGAAGATTGTGTCACTCGCTCCGGAAGTTTTGTAATGAATCCACGTGTATGAAGATCAAGAAAGGCGACCAAGTACAGATCATCACGGGCAAGGACTCCGGTAAGCAAGGAGAGGTGCTGCGCATCTTCCCAAGCGACGAGCGTCTCATCGTGAAAGGCTGCAATATGGCGAAACGTCATGTCCGTCCGCGTCGTGAAGGCGAGAAAGGCGAGCGTATCGAAAAAGAGACCCCGATCCATGTATCGAACGTGATGTTGATTTGTCCGCATACGGGCAAGCCGACTCGTGTCGGTTACAAGATGGAAGGCGGAGAGAAAGTCCGTTTCAGCAAGCGTTCCGGTAAAGCTATCCAGTAGAGAAGATGCCTATGAAAACTACATTGACGAAGAAGAAATATACTGAGAAGGCTCTTCCTGGAATGAAGGCTGAACTTGGTATTGAGAATCTAATGGCCATTCCGCGTATCGCGAAGATTGTTGTGAACGTCGGTATTGGTAAGATTCTCAAAGATACCAAGCACGTCGAAGAGGTGGTGCAAGCGTTGGAGGCGATTACTGGCCAGAAAGTCGTTATGACCAAGGCTCGTAAGGCCATTGCCGGCTTCAAGACTCGTGAGGGTCTCGAGATCGGTGCTCGCGTGACGCTTCATGGCGTGAAGATGTGGTCTTTCTTGGATCGGCTGCTCAATATCGCTCTCCCGCGCGTTCGGGATTTCCAGGGCATTCCGATGAGCTCCGTCGATCAGAATGGCAATTGCAATATCGGTATCAAAGATCATTCTATTTTTTCTGAGATTGTTCCTGAGAAAGTCCAGCATACAGCTTGTTTCCAGATCACTATCGTAACGACAGCTCGAAACAAGGCAGAAGGAGAATCATTGTTTAGACTCGTAGGCGTCCCATTTGAGAGTGAAGAAAGCAGAAAGGAACGGTCAATAAAGTAATCATCACGTATGGCAAAGACATCCACATTCGCGAGAGCGCAGAAGACCCCGAAGTTCTCGACCCGTATCGTCAGACGATGCTGGAAGTGCGGCCGCAAGCATGGCTATATTCGTCGGTATGCTGTCTGTCGCATCTGTTTCCGTGAGCTGGCCTCGACAGGTGAGATTCCAGGAGTACGGAAAGCCTCGTGGTAATCATAACGGAAAAATCGGGGATGCCCCATTTATTTAAGAAGATTTCGTATGCTTGATCCAATCGCAGAAATGTTAACCAGAATCCGGAATGCCCAGTCTGCTGGACACGAAAAAGTGTCTATCCGGGCATCGAAGATCAAATACACGATCGCTCAGATACTTGAACGCGAAGGATTTGTGTCGCGCGTCGAGAAAGAATCGTCCGAGGACGGCCGCGATATGGTTTCCATCTGGTTCAAGTATACGCAGGTGTCGCCGACGAAAAAAGTCCCGGCGATTAGTGAAATCACTCGCGTATCGAAACAAGGTTGCCGTATCTATGTGAAGCACCATGATGTCAGAAAAGTGAAGAATGGATATGGCATTTCGATCATCTCGACGTCCAAAGGGATCATGACTGGCCGTGATGCATACCGCCAAGGTCTCGGGGGCGAATATATCTGCAAAGTCTGGTAGTCGTCATTTTCAAGAGTATACGCCTATGTCAAGAATCGGAAAAAAACCAGTAGCGATCCCATCCGGCGCCGAGCTGTCGCTCCGTGCGAATGTGATTACAGTTAAGGGACCGAAAGGAGCACTTGAATTCACGCATCGCCGCGAGGTGAAGATTGCCGTTGAAGAGAATCAAGTCCAGGTCTCGAAGGTTGGAGAAACTAAGAGAGCTCAGGCTATTTGGGGAACAACAGCGAAAGTCATCGCCAATATGTTTGAAGGTGTGACAAATGGTTTTCAGAAGCAACTCGAGCTCAATGGTGTTGGTTATCGTATGACTGCTTCTGGAAAGAAATTGTCGCTCGCGCTCGGTTTCTCTCATCCAGTAGAGATGATTGTTCCGGAAGGATTGGAGGCGAAGGTCGAAAACAATATTCTTACCATCGCAGGTATCGATAAGCAGAAGGTCGGAGAGTTTGCTGCCGTAGTGCGCAAGTTGAAGCCGGTTGAACCGTACAAAGGAAAAGGTTTCCGATATGTCGGAGAAATCGTGCGTCGTAAGGAGGGTAAGAAAGCATCCGCGTAACGTAAAGATAACTAACAACGTGCGACGGACGACGGAGCAATGAGCGGAATAGCCGCAGGTCGTATGTCGTGAGTCGTAAGCCAAGAATTATGTTGAAACGAGAATCGAAGAAAGTGAAACGGTTCGAGCGTAAGCGTCGCATCCGCGCCTCCATCTCCGGTACGGCTGTTCGTCCTCGGCTGTCCGTATTCCGCAGCTTGATGAGTATTTCCGCCCAGGCTATTGATGATGAATCAGGAAAAACGCTTGCACAGGCGAATTTGTCGGAAGTTTCCAAGAAATTGGGAAATACGGTTGCTGGAGCAGCAGAAGTTGGAAAGCTTTTAGCTGAACGCTTGGCAAAGGCCGGTGTTTCGACTGCGGTTTTTGATCGGTCAGGCTATAAGTTCCATGGTAAAGTGAAAGCCCTTGCGGACGCGGTCCGTGAAGGTGGCATGCAATTCTAAGGGGATATAATAAGGCTTTTGTATTATGGCGAAACGAGAACAGGGAAGAAAATCAGTGAGGCGAGAGAAACCTGAGTTCGATCAGAAACTGCTTGATTTGGCGCGCGTTACGCGTGTTGTGAAAGGCGGTCGTCGCTTCCGTTTCCGTGCTACGCTTGTGATTGGTAATCGCAAGGGCAAGGTCGGTGTCGGTGTCGCTAAGGGATCTGATGTGTCTGATGCCATCAAAAAGGCTTTTAATGATGCCAAGAAGAACATGATTACCGTAGAGCTTGATGGATCGACTATCACTCATGATGTTGCTGCAAAGCTTGGGAGTGCTAAAGTGCTTTTGAAACCAGCTTCAGAAGGTCAGGGTGTTATCGCAGGAGGTGCCGTGCGTGCCGTCGTTGATCTGCTCGGAGTGAAGGATATCGTTTCAAAATCTCTTGGAGCGTCTAATCCTCTTAATGTGGCCCGTGTGACCGTTAAGGCGCTCGAGATGCTCAAAGCTCCTCGTGCTCCGAAAGCGGAAGTTGCTGCGGCTCCAACGGTTGCTTGATCCGTCCACTCTAAGTTAAGAAGCATATGCAAATCCATCAACTTTCAATCACTAAGAAACCGGAACGTAAGCGTATTGGTCGTGGAGGTAAACGCGGTACGACGTCCGGACGCGGTACGAAAGGACAGAAATCCCGTACAGGTTCTTCGGTTGATCCGCTATTCGAAGGCGGCCGATCGACATTTTTGGAGCGATTGAAGAAATTACGCGGTTTCAAGTCGATTCATCCAAAGAAGCATACGGTGACACTTTCTCAGCTTGATCGTTCGTTCGCTGAAGGCGAGACAGTCACACTTGCAGCTCTTGTTGAGAAACGCCTGCTCTCGAAACGCGCTTTGAAAGACGGTGCGAAGGTTGTCGCGACCGGTGAATTGAAGAAGAAGCTTACGCTCGGGAATGATGTAGCTGCCTCGGAAAAGGCACTTGCAGCTTTTCAGGCATAGAGTTCTGAACTATGATCCCCGCCGTAAGGCGGGTTTCTTTATGGGGGAAATTTCTTCTTGTAAGAGAGCGAAAAAAATGATAGTGTGGAGAGGTCTGATTTTCCTGTTAAGCTAATAATCATGAAAGAGACGATACTCAATTTGTTCCGTGTCACCGAACTTCGCAATAAGATTTTGTTTATTTTTGTTCTTTTGGTAGTGTATCGGTTTGCGGCGAATGTCCCGTTGCCGGGTGTTGATGTTTTGGCGCTTAAGCGGTTGTTCGATGAAAACGCTTTTCTCGGCCTGCTAAACGTTTTTTCGGGAGGCGGCCTGTCGAATATTTCTGTCGTGCTTCTTGGGGTGGCACCATATATCACCGCTTCCATTATCATGCAGCTCATGACGACGATTATTCCGGCATTGGAGCGGCTTTATAAGGAAGAAGGTGAGCAAGGCCGGCAAAAATTCAATATGTGGACACGTTGGCTGACTGTTCCGCTCGCAGCGCTCCAGTCTTTCAGTATGCTTTCCCTTCTTCGTTCGCAGAATATCCTCGGCGATATAAGTGCTTTCAATATGGCGGTTATCATTGTGAGTGCAACAGCTGGAACGATATTCCTTATGTGGCTTGGTGAACTTATCACTGAAAAAGGTTTGGGAAATGGCGTTTCGATGATTATCTTCGCGGGTATCGTTTCAAGCTTACCGACATCGTTTTCACGTCTTATCGCAACGTGGGATTCTTCGCAATTTTTCACTTACGCGATATTCCTTATTCTCGCGCTGGTCATAGTTTCAGGTGTTATTTTCATCAATGAGGGTCAGCGTACCATACCGGTAGCATATGCGAAACGTGTCCGTGGCGCCCAGGTTTATGGGGGGTCATCAACCCATTTGCCGCTTAAGGTCAATCAGGCGGGCGTTATCCCGATCATTTTTGCTGTTTCGCTTATCATGATTCCGACTATGCTCGCGAATGTTTTGGCTCAGAGCAGCCATGTCAAAGTGGCGGCTGCAGCACTTTCTGTTTCGGCTTGGCTTCAGAATCAATGGATATACGGCTCCATCTACTTCTTTCTCGTGGTTATTTTTACGTATTTTTATACGGCAGTTGTTTTTGATCCTGTGAAGATTTCTGAAAATCTGCAGAAACAGGGAGGATATATTCCGGGCATACGCCCTGGTAGCACGACTGCTGAATATCTGTATCGTATTATCAATCGGATTACTCTTGCTGGTTCTCTGTTTCTGGGTGTTATCGCTGTTTTGCCGTTCGCTATACGGGGCATCACGGGGATTCAGGCTATTTCGCTCGGCGGTGTGAGCGTCCTTATTGTTGTTTCTGTCGTTCTTGAAACGATCAAACATGTGCAGAGCCAATTAGTGATGCGCAGTTACGAGTCTTTTTGATAAGGATAGTCGGTAAGGGAAGCCATAGAATAAGACAGTATCATTTTTGCGACATGCCACTTAAGGACACATATATTTTGCTCGGATCAGCTGGTAGCGGTAAAAGCACTCAGGCAGAGCTCATGAAGAGCTCGCTTCACTTGGCTCATATCGATATCGGGTCAGAAGCTCGCGCGGTTGCATCGCAGGCGACAGAACTCGGACGAAAGGTCGATGATATCATTAATCATAAGCATGAGCTCTTGCCGGATACGATAGTGTGCTCCATTTTGGAAGAAGCTGTCCGATCCATACCATCAACTGTTGGCGTTTTGGTTGACGGCATTCCGCGTCGGGAAAGCCAGATCGCGCGTGTGCTTGAGGTACTTCGCGAAACAGGACGCGAATTGAATCGCGTGGTATTCATTGATGTTCCGGCGGAAGTATCGGTCGAGCGGATATCGAAACGATATGCATGCGAAAGATGTAAGCGGACGTACATCCTTGGGAAAAACCTTATTGATGCATCCGTGCCGTGCCGATATTGCGGTGGCCGCATTATGCAACGGACTGATGATACCGAAGAGGGTGTACGCAAGCGCCACAGTATCTTTCATGAAGAGACACTGCCAGTCATTAAACATTTCGAAAAGACGGGACATTTGCTTAGGATCGATGGCAATCAGGAAACATATAAGGTATTCCGGCAGATATTGGATGCGGTCCGACCAGAATGAGTCAATACGGCTGTCCATAGAGAAAAGATCATAATCATAAAATCATATGTCAGCATCATGGATCAAGACGGCGGATGAAATAGCCCGATTTCGGGAATCTGGAAAGCGTTTGGCGACTGCACTTGCGGCGATTATAGAATCGGTGCGTCCTGGTGTTACAACCGCTGAAATCGATACGCTTGCTGAGAAACTTATCAGGTCAGCTGGTGGTTCACCGGTATTTAAGGGATATGGCGCGGAATATGGAACACCGTTTCCAGCCTCGCTTTGCACATCGATCAATGATGAGGTGGTGCATGGTATTCCCAATGCGCTTCGAGTGCTTCGTGACGGTGATATCCTGAAGCTTGATATCGGTATGCGATATGAGGGTATGGTGACGGATATGGCTCGGACAGTCGCTGTTGGGAACATCTCCGATGAAGCGAAGCGTTTGCTTGCTGTGACTGAAGAGAGTTTGGCGATTGGCATTGCTGCGCTCCGGCCAGGGGGGCGACTTTCGGAATATTCTCGTGCAGTCCAGCGGTATGTCGAATCCAATGGTTTTTCAGTCGTGCGTGATTTAGTCGGTCATGGCGTCGGCCGTGAACTTCATGAAGATCCGCAGATTCCGAATTTTTTTTCGCGAAATTTCAGGGATTGTACGATAAAACCCGGTATGATGTTGGCACTTGAACCGATGGTAAATGTCGGTGCGTTTGATGTCGAATTGGCCGAGGATGGATGGGCGTTTCTGACGTCCGACGGGTCATTATCGGCGCATTTTGAGAATTCGGTTGTGATTACGGAGCACGGCGCGGAGATCGTGACGCATATTGGATTATAAGAGCCTTTCTATGCTATGGGTGATATCGCGAGCGTAAATTACTTAGGTATCGATTGGGGAGCGACCGATGTCGGTGTGGCGATTGCTCATGCCGAGACTCGTATCGCGATGGCGTATACGACGTTGCATAATGATGCTGGATTGTTAGATTGTCTCGGCGATATCATTGTTCGTGAACATATCGGGACCGTTGTGATCGGCACTCCGCTATATATTGGGAAATCAGCCGTTGAGCATCCAGGCAAACAACTCGGAGAATCGCTTGCCGGACGATTTTCGGTGCATATAGCTTATCAGAATGAGATGTTCACGACGAAGATGGCACAAGCGCATCTTATTGAGCGCGGCATGAGACAGGTGTCGAAGCATGACGACGCTGAAGCAGCCCGTATTATTTTGGAGGAGTGGCTAACAGTATCTTGCGGTTCACGTTGAAACGAATGGCATTTCTCCCAAAAACATAGTATAATAACATCAACCTTTGAAAGGGCATAGAAATATAATATACAAATGGACACGTCGCTTACGCGTATCGGATATGTTTTTTCCTTCGCACTCGCATTTTCGTTAGGAATCGCCTTGTCATCCTTTCCCGTCCACGCCGCAGACACTGCAAGCTCTGACATCCCTTC
>WSSedL1CaDRAFT_10000221_pt1 | contig 40074 bp, 45 predicted proteins | sample WetSurSL1Cattail_FD_9464 | JGI IMG/M metagenome (IMG submission 9464)
AGGGAGCCGTCCTTCTGAGTCAGCTGAAAGAAGCCGCCACCGTTGATGGCCACGTCCATGCTGTTGCCGGTGGTGTTGATGTTGCCCTGTGTGAATTGCTGCGCAATCGTTTGTACCGCGACACCAATGCCCGCCCCGGTACTGCCACCACCAGCCGCTCCCAGTGACGAAGCCACCAGGTCGCCGAATTCGGTACGGGACGATTTCATGCCCGTGGTGTTGGCGTTAGCAATGTTGTTGCCAATCACATCCAGGTTGCGGCTGGAGGAGTTGAGCCCTGAGAGTCCGGTTTGGAATGACATGATAAGTTCCTTGGTAATTCAATGGGGGATCACAAAATGGCTTTGATGCTGCTGTAAGGCACGGCGGTGCGGTCTGCCAGCTGCACGTTCATGACACCCTTCTCGCTGCTGACTGACTGCACTGTGGCGCGTGCCAGGGCGGTGTTCTCGACGGCTTTGCCACCCAAGGTCGCGGTGACCTTGAACGTGGGGGCGCCGCTGTAGGTGTATTTGGAGGCGTCCCAAGAGAAGTCGTGCTGGCCAGCCTCGAGCGGCCCCAGGTTGACGGTGTCAATCACCGCCCCGGCAGGCGACATGATGTCCACCTTGACACTTTCGGCACGTGCAGGCAAGTCCACTGCGCCTGCGGCCTTGCCGTCGCGGATGGACAGGGTGTTGCTCGCCATCAGCACGTCATGCCCGACCATGTTGGAACCTTGCAGCACCTGCATGGCGGTGAACTGTTCCCCCATGTTTTTGAGGGTGTCGTTGACTTGCTGAATGCCAGTCACGGTGTTGATCTGCGCCATCTGACTGGTCATCTGGGCGTTGTCCATGGGGTTCATTGGGTCCTGGTTGTTCAACTGCGCCACCAGCAGTTTCAAGAACCGGTCCTGGGCCACGTCCGAGCTGGACTTGGTGGTTGCGGTGCTGCTGGCGCTAACGGGCGAGGTGCTGGTGGCTGTGTTTGTGGCAGAGGATGTTCCGGTCAACATGAGGGCGTCCTTAAAAAAGTTATTGGCCCATTTGCAGCGTTTTGAGCAGCAGGGTTTTGGCGGTGTTCATCACTTCGATGTTGTTCTGGTAGGACCGTGAGGCCGAGATCATGTTCACCATCTCTTCTACCGGGTTGACGTTGGAGTAGTTCACATAACCCTCAGCATCGGCCGAGGGGTGATTCGGGTTGTGCACCCGCTTGAACGGCTCATTGCTTTCCTGAATCGCGCTGACCTTGACCCCGGCCGTGGCGTCCCCTTCCATCGGCGTGGTTTGGAACACCACCTGGCGCGCCTTGTAGCCCTGGCCGTCCGGCCCGGCCACCGTATCCGCGTTGGCCAGGTTGCTGGCCACCACATTGAGACGCTGCGACTGGGCGCTGACGGCGCTACCCGAGACACTGAAAATTGAAAACATCGACATGGTGTTTCTCCGCAGGTGTCCGGTCTATTGACCCTGAATGGCGCTCAAAATGGTTTTGGAATAACCATTGATAAAACGCAGGGTGGACTCGTAGCGCACCGAGTTATCAACAAAGTTGGCCCGTTCGCGGTCCATGTCGACACTGTTGCCGTCCACGCTGGGCTGGGTTTGCACACCGTAACCCATGGCGAGGTTGCCAGTCAGTTCGCTGTTGTCCAGGGCCGGTAACTGCAGGTGCCTGCTGTCTGCGGTTTCTGTGCTACTTTTGAGGCTCAAGCCCTTGCCAGATCTGGAGAGTTCGCTATCACTTGTTTGTGTCTGCTGGCTCAAAGCTTCCTTGAAGTTGAAATCACGTGAGGTGTAGCCCGGGGTGTCGGCATTGGCCATGTTGCTGGCCAGGATGCGTTGGCGTTCGGCACGCAGCACCAAGGCTTTGGCATGAAAGTCCAAACCACTGGTCAAATTAGCGAACATGAAACACCTCTGCTTTCTGTGATATTTGTCCATCGCCTGCGCGGCTGACAGATCACGGTCTGGCAGATTATGAAAACGGCTGCATTTTTCTAAACCCTGAATAAAGGGGCAAACCCCGTTTACTTGTGCCGTCTGCCCGAAGACGCCACGCTTACAGTGGCTGTCATTGTGTGGGGGTACCTCATGTCCTTTTTATTTGTGCCAAGGAATCACAGCCGGATGCTTGGTGTTGTACTGGCAAGCACGTTGTCGTGGGGTGTTGTCAGCGCACAACCTGCCGCGCAGGCCGCCCAGAGCGACGATATCTATGCGTTGGCCCAGCGTTGGGTCAATGACACCCTGTCTCAACAACGCAGCGAACTGCCGTTGCGCATGGAGGTGGAGGTTGGCCAGTTGGAGCGCCGTCTGACCTTGGCGCCATGTGCTCATGTCGAGCCCTATCTGCCTCCCAATATGCGGTTGTGGGGCAAATCGCGTTTGGGTCTACGCTGTGTTCAGGGACCCGTCAAATGGAACGTTTTTTTGCCGATCACGGTCAAGGCCATGGGGCCGGCCTGGGTGATCAAGGGTCAAGTGGCGTCTGGTGCCAGGCTGGTTGCCTCTGACGCCATGGTGATGGAGGTGGATTGGGCAGAGAACAATGGCGCCATTGTGGCCAACCAGAATGACTGGATTGGCAAGACCGCCACCCGTCTGTTGTCGACCGGTCAAGCCGTGCGTCAAGATATGGTCAAGGCTGCACAAGTGTTTCAAACCGGTGCCCAGGTGCGGGTGGTGGCGGTAGGTGTTGGGTTTGAGATTGCCACCCATGCACAGGCCTTGTCGGCCGGGGTGCTTGGCCAGAATGCGATGGTCCGCATGGACAACGGTCAGGTGGTCACTGGCACGGTGTCGGACGAACGCACGGTGAAGATCGTATTGTGACTTTTAGAACAATTTTTCAAATGAGGTTAAAGTTGGCTCTGTTTTCGCCGATAGTGATGCTACGAGGCTACGTTTATAGTAGTTTTGGAGACCACCATGACCACCATCAAACCTTCCGACAACCAAGTTGCCATCAGCAGCCTTGCTGCTTCTTTGCCTGCCAAGAGTGGGGCGGTGGGTGGTGGGCAGGTGAAGCCAGCCGTGCCGGCCAAAAGTGCCCCAGTGGCGGGGGTAGCGGTCACCGTATCCAGTTTGGCCAGATTCATGGAAGTGGATGCTTCCATGGACATGGCAGATGTCGATATGGACAAAGTCAGCGCCATCAAACAAGCCATTGCAGATGGCTCGTATGTGGTGGATCCTGGCGTGATTGCCGACAAGCTGTTGTCCAACGAAGAGGACATGTTAAAACGCAGCAGCGATTACAGCGATTAATTCGGGGTCGTCGCGCAGTCCCGGCTTTTAGGGAAGGGGGGCACCATGATTAATCGTTTGATCCAGTCACATCTGGACACCATTGATACCCACATCAGCCAAATTTCCCGTTGTTTGTTGGACCCCGGTTCAGGTGATTTGGTCCAGGCCAGTGCCGATTTGCAGGCTGCCGTCCTTGCGTTGTCGCGCTTACCGCAGCTTGCTGCGTTGGACCAGCAACTGGCATCGTCACTCAAGTTGCGTATGCGTCAAACGATGGCGTCTTTTGACGCATGTCGGGAGGCCTTGATGCGCCGTAGTTTTCTCACCGAGAGTTCGCTTGGTACCCTGATCCCGGCCATGCGCAACTCTACCTATGCCCCCGCTGCGGGTCGGTACACACGCCAGCCTTATGGCAGCGCCGGGCGTCAAAGTGGTGAATTTCAGGCTATCAGCGCCTGACAGCTCTGCCATTCCAACATTTTGACGCGCCACTGTGCCTGTGTTGGCACATTGGCTTCTCGGAATTGGGGGGGGCTGGCATCCCAAGTGGCCTCTGAGCGCCCCCGAGACAACAAATCAGTGGGTTCGCATTTTGGCCCGCAGGCGGGCAATGGACTGGCTGTGTAACTGGCAAATGCGTGATTCGGTCACGTCCAAAACAGCAGCAATTTCTTTCAGGTTCATGTCCTGCTCGTAGTACATGCTCATGATGTACTGCTCGCGCTCTGGCAGGTTGTTGATGGCGGCCACCAGTGCTTCACGCAGGCGTTGATTGCGCAGCATGTTCAGGGGGTCGGCATCGGTGTCACCCATGTGCCGGTCCAGAAAACTGTCTTCGTCATCCGAGCCGTGGGTCAAGTCTTCCAAATAAAACAGCTGGGTGCCTCTGACTTTGCCCAGCAGACTTTGGTAATCGCTCAGGCTCATGCCCAGATCCGCAGCGATCTCGCTCTCCAGCGGGCTGCGACCCAACCGGTGCTCCAGACGACGCAGCGACTCTTCAATTTCTTTCTGGCTCTTGCGTGTGCCGCGTGAGACCCAATCGTTCTCGCGCAGTTCGTCCAGCATGGCACCACGGATGCGTTGAGTGGCAAAGGTTTCAAACTGCACACCCTGAGTTGCCTCGAATCGTGTGAGTGCTTCGGACAGACCAATCAAGCCGACCTGAATCAAATCATCTACCTGCACATTGGCGGGCAATTTAGCCATCATGTGATGTGCCAGCTTGCGCACCAGCGGCTGATACTGGCGGATCAGTGCATTGCGGTCCAATTGCCCCTTGGCGGTATACATCAATGCACCCTCCCCATTGGCTGGTGTTCCAGGCGTATGGCGCTTTCAAGCAATTGCATGGCCAACCGGTTGATGTCGTTCTGCGACCGATCAGCCTGGGCGCTGGCAGTGATGTTCAACGCCCGGGCACGGTAGCCCAGATGGTTCGAGGCGCAGTTCATCACGTTGTTTGCAGGTGAAGAAGAGGGCGTCGGCATCATCGTGTTGGAGTCGACCACGATATTAGCAACAGTTGGTTGCAGCCGACCATTAACCAGCAACTGTTTTAACGCCCGGTATGCGGTGATTGAGGCGGTCTGCGACGGTGGGACCACCACCAAGGGCGCCAAAGCGCAACCTCTTAACAATTGCGCCAAGCAGTCGGCGTCTGCATACACCAACACCACCGCATAAGCCTTGAACAACTCTGCCACCGAACGTGTCAAAAAACCATGCACCGACAAACTCGTCAAGCCTTGCGTCGCAGGCATGACGGACCATGACATCGGGCTGGCATCTTCAGCAGGGCGGTTCAGAGGGTTGCTGAGCAATTGCGCCAAACCAGGGTTGTCCACCGTTTCCGTGGCATGCCCATCCAGAACAATCACCGACAACCCCATCTCGACCCAACTGGTACACAGGCCCCAGAGCAAGGGCAGTTCACCCTGCTGCTGACCATGGCTGGTGACTGCAATCAGCCGGGGTACCTGCTGCAGAGCCAAGCTTTGCAAGCCCGCAGCTTGATTGACGCACGGTTCAAGCATGGAGTTGCCCCGGTTGCATCCGGGTGGATTCGGCGAAGAAAAAACCCAAGTCTGTCATTTTGGGGTCAAAGGCCGACTTGGCGGGTGAACGCATCGACATCGCCACCAGATTGGCCGCGTCCGCACGTTCCCAGTCTTCTGGTACTTTCTGGCCGGTGGTGACACCTCTGAGCACCAACTGATGGCGGATGGTGGCGTCCAATGCCGGGCCGATCTTGGCTGCCTCATCGGTTTTGGACAGAATTGTTTGTTGCAGGCCCACCGTTTTGAACGCGTTGACCATGTCATCCAGGGTGTCGCCATGGCCACCTGCGTTGAGGACCAGCAAGCGATGAACCTCGGGTAAATCCAGCATATCCATCATGTCGCGTTTGCGCGGGTCGTTGGGGGCAATGCCGGTGGTGTCGATCAACACCATTTTTTTATTGGACAGCAGACCCAGCAGGTCTTGCAGCGCGGCGCGGTCATGCGCCAAGTGGGCTACTACGCCCAGCATGCGTCCGTAGGTGCGCAACTGCTCATGGGCTCCCACGCGATAGGTGTCAAGGGTGATCAGTCCGACACTGGCCGGGCCGTAGGTTCGGGCGCACAGGCCGGCCAGCTTGGCTGCCGTGGTGGTTTTCCCGACACCAGTTGCGCCCACCAGCGCGTAGGTGCCGCCTTGCTCGTCGATGGCACTTGAAGCAGCATCGGTGCGCAAATTGCGCGTCAGTACATCCATGACCCAGCGGGTGGCATCACCTGCGTTCAAGTCTTCGGGCATACGCTCCATGATGGTTCTGGCCAGCGCCGGTGAATAGCCGGAGCGGATCAGTTTGAGCATCAGATTGGAGTGAATCGGGTTCTGCCGCGCTTGGCCCAGCCAGGTCAACGTATTGAAGCGATCTTCAATCAGAGTCTTCATGGCATGCAGCTCGTTCACAATGCCCTGTGACGGCGCAGCGTTGGGTGCAACTGCTGGTGCACGCGGGGTCGTCTTTTTCACTTGTATTGGGGCAATCTCTGGTGCTGTTATGGGCAGGTTGCGAGTGATTGGCTGAGGTGCTGGCCGGGTGGGCACCCGCTCAGCTCGCTCGGGCAAGCTTTGCAGGGTTGGCGCGGTTGGTTCTGCCATGGCCTCATGGCGACGGCGCAACATGCGCTCACGCACATAGTCCTGAAACGACAGGGTGCTCATGGCCAATTGCGCGGTGTCCTCAATCACCTGGTTGTCCGGGTTGGCGACGGGGGCAGCCTTGGCTGGGAGCTGACGTTGTTTTTGCCGCGCTTCCTCATTGCGGTCAAGGGCTTCCAGGGTGTCTTCTCCGGTGGCCACCACTTCCACGCCCGAAGCGGTGGGGCGGTTGGACAGGATCAAGGTGCCTTCCCCAAAAGCCATGCGCGCTTTGGCGAGGGCTTCCCGGGCTGTGGGGGCAGTAAAGCGTTGAATGTTCATGATGCTGCACCTTTAAGGATGGGGCCAATTCGGATGGTGTGTGATTCGGGTATTTCGCTGTGTCCCAGCACCTGCAGGCGGGGAGCGACACGACGCACCAGCCGGGCGATGGCGCTGCGGATCTGGTCAGGCACCAGCAGGCAGGCGGGTATGCCAATTTCTTCTTGCTTGAGTGCCATTTCAGCGGCTTTTTTGGTCAAGATGTCGGCGACACCCGGGTCCAGTGCCTGGCCCTGTCCGGTGGTGTTGCCCAAGGCCTGCACCAGCAGGCGCTCAAGGGCGGGATCGATGGCGATCACGTTGAGCTCATGTGTTGGGCCGTAAATCTGTTGCACGATGGCCGGTGACAGTGCCACGCGCACCCGCTTGGCCAGCTCGGCCGGGTCGGTGGTGGCACCTGCGTGCTCAGCCAGTGACTCGATGATGGTGCGAATGTCGCGGATGTGCACCGACTCTTCCAGCAGCAACTGCAGTACTTTCTGGAAGACAGCAATCGGGACCATTTTTGGAACTACTTCTTCAATGAGTTTGGGAGCCTGCTTGGCCACGTGTTCTACCAGTTGTTGGGTTTCGGTTCGGCTAAGCAATTTGGCTGCTTGGACTTGCATCAAGTGTGACAAATGAGTGGCCATCACAGTCTCGGAATCAACCACGGTAAATCCGGCCATTTGTGCAGCTTCTTTTTGCTGGGCATCGATCCAGTGTGCAGGCAGGCCAAATGCCGGGTCGGTGGTGGGGGTGCCGATCAATGGGGTGCTGATACCACCTGGGTTGATGGCGAGGAACATGCCTGGGAAAGCCTCGCCTTCACCCACAATCACCCCGCGCAGGGTGATACGGTAGCCGCTGGGTTTGAGTTCCAGGTTGTCACGTACGTGGACCGGCGGCGGCAAAAAGCCCACCTCCTGGGCAAATTTGCGGCGCACGCCCTTGATGCGTGTGAGCAAATCACCTTGGCGGTTTTTGTCAACCAGGGTGATCAGTCGGTAACCAAGTTCCAGGCCTAGTTGGTCAACCGGCTGCAAATCGTCCCAGCTGGCTTCGCCATCTGTAGCGGAGACGGGGGCCACAGGCGCCGTTTCAACGGGCTTGGGCTGGGCCAGGACCCAGGCGCCATAACCCAACAGCACGGCGATACCAATGAACACGATGTGTGGCATACCCGGGATGATCCCCAGAATGCCCATGATGGTGGCGGTGATGCCCAGCACCCGTGGCGAGATGAACATCTGGTTGACGATTTGTCCACTCAGGTCGCGCTCTTTGCCGACACGCGACACCACCATGGCCGCCGCCACTGAGATCAGCAAGCCCGGAATCTGCGCCACCAGAGCATCACCGATGGCCAGCAGAATGTAGGTATTGGCAGCTTGTGACGCGGTCAAATCGTGTTGCAGCACACCGACCGTGAAGCCACCAAAGATGTTGATCAGCAAGATCAGGATGCCTGCCACCGCATCACCGCGCACAAATTTGGAAGCACCGTCCATGGAGCCAAAAAAGTCAGCTTCTTCAGATACCTCGGCTCGGCGGCGTTTGGCTTCTTTTTCGTCGATCAGTCCGGCGTTCAGATCGGCGTCCACCGCCATTTGTTTGCCCGGCATGGCATCCAAGGCGAAGCGGGCGGAAACCTCTGCAATCCGCTCTGCACCTTTGGTAACCACTACAAAATTAATAACAACCAGGATGGAAAAAACAATCAAGCCGACGGCGAAGTTGCCACCAATCAAAAAGTGGCCAAAGGCCTCAATCACCGCGCCAGCCGCACCCGGGCCGGTGTGGCCTTCCAACAGCACCACGCGGGTGGAGGCCACGTTGAGGGACAAGCGCATCAGGGTGGTCAGTAGCAATACCGCCGGGAAAGCGGCAAAGTCCAGCGGCTTAAGCATGTAGGCCGCCACCATCATCACCATCAGCGCCACTGAGATGTTGAAGGTAAAGAAGGTGTCCAGAATCCAGGGCGGCAGCGGCAGCACCATCATCGACAGAATGGCCACCACCAGCATGGGGGCCGCCGCACCCTGCATCAGCGCGGTGTTGTTGCCAAACCAGGTTTTGACGGTGTTGAAGCTTGTATTCATGGTGTTTCAGCCGCAATCACTTTGGACAAGGGGTCCAGTTCCGGTGGCACAAATGGCACGGGTACGTCCCCCGGCAAGGGGCCGTCACCACGCATGGCGGCTTTGAGTCGGTAGATATAGGCCAACACCTGAGCGACCGCTGTGTACAGGCTGGTCGGGATGTCCTGATCAATTTCCGCATTGGCGTACAGCGCGCGAGCCAGCATGGGTGACTGCAGTACGGGAATTGCATTTTCCTTAGCCACATCTCGAATCTTGAAGGCCAGCAGGTCGGCGCCTTTGGAAATCACTCGCGGGGCGGGCATGGTTTTTTCGTCGTACTGGATCGCCACCGCATAGTGGGTTGGGTTCATCAGCACAAAGTCAGCCTTGGGCACCGCAGAGATGCTGTTGCCGTGGGCAATGTCACGCTGTCGCTGGCGCAACCGACCTTTCATTTGCGGGTTGCCGTCAGACTCCTTGCTTTCTTGCTTCATTTCCTGGTGGGACATTTTCATGCGTGACTGGTGCAGGAATGACTGCAGGGGGACGTCGACCATGGCGACCACCAGCACCACCAGCAGCATCAGCCCCACGCCGGTTGTCATCCAGTCGGCCAGATAAGTCAAGGATTTGGCCGAGGGCTGCAGTACCAGCGCACCCAGCGTCGTGAGGCCACCTTTGAGGTAATTGAACCCCAGCAGCAGCAGCATGAAGGCGATGAAACTCATCTTGGCAACTTCGGTGGCTTTGTCTTTGGTAAACAAACGGCCAAAGCCCGTGAGAGGATTGAGGCGGCTGAAATCTGGTGCGATGGGTTTCAGACTCGCCACCCAGCCGCCAGCGGCGACAGCGCTGAGGATGGCGATAGCACTGACGATGCCTGCAAATACCGCACTGGCCAGCAGGCCAACACCTGTCATGACGCCCAGGCGGTTGATCATGATCATCGGGTCTTTGAGGGTTTGGGCGTCAAACAGCAACTGCGAACTCATGTGGGTCTTGAGTTGCTCGAACATGGAGGGTGCCAGTGCCATGAGGGTCACCGCACCGCCACCCAGCACGGCCAGATGTGCCAAATCACGCGAGCGTGCAACCTGGCCGTCGTCGCGCGCTTTTTGCAGCTTGCGCTTTGACGCGGGTAAATTACGATCTTGACTGCTGGATTCCATATTGGGAAGACACCTCGTGTTCTTCCCATTGTCTTTTTGCGCTTATGGAACTAAAGCGCGATAAGCAGGGAGTTTCCCCGCTTGTTTTGGTGCGTATTAAAAGCCCAGGCTGGCGAGCAAATCGTCCACTTCAGACTGGCCCTTGACCACGTCGGGATTGCCTTCAGGATTGACCACCGGACCCTGCAAGACGGGGTGTTCATGCACTACAAACGTTGTTGCTGGAGCCTCAACCGGCTTGTTGACTGGTTCTGCCGGGGCGGTAAAGATCAACAGCTGCACCAGCTGTTGTTCGATGCTTGCGGCCAGGTTCACCACCTTGGATATGACTTGCCCGGTCAAATCATGGAAATCCTGCGCCATCATGATGTCGGTCAGGCTCTTATCGATGTGTTTGGTGGCTTCTTCCACATCGGTAATGAAGTTCATCACATGACCCTTGGCCACAGCCGCCACCGGGTCCTTGACGATCAAGGCGCCGATGCGACGTGTTTCCGCGGCAATGTAGTCATGTTGCGATTTGGCCTGATCGACGCTGTTGAGCACTTTTTCGGCTGCCTCGCCGGTCAGTCGGGCAATGTAGGACAGGCGGCTTTTGGCATCGGGAATTTCGCCAGCCCAGTTCTTTACCTTGTCGGTCAAGCCCAGGCCGTTGAGGGAGTCGTGCAACTGGCGAGTCAAAGCACCAATACGCTGGTGAACATCCTGCGATAAGTCTGCCGCAGCTACTCCCGAGCTGGAAGAAGCCCCTGTGCTCATTTCAGCCCCAGCTTTGACAGAATCAGGTTGACCTTGTCTTCCAGCGTGGCTTTGGTGAACGGCTTGACGATGTAGCCTGCTGCACCTTGTTGGGCTGCCATCACGATGTCCTCTTTGCGGGCCTCGGCGGTGACCATCAAGACAGGTAGGTGTTTGAGCTTGTCGTCTTTCTTGATCTCGTTGAGCAGCTGAAACCCGTTCATGTTGGGCATATTGATGTCGCTCACCACAAAGTCAAAGGTGGCGTTCCGTAGCTTGTTGAGTGCGACCACGCCGTCCTCGGCTTCATCCGCTTCGGAGTAGCCAATTTCCTTGAGCAGGTTGCGCACAATGCGCCGCATGGTGGAAAAATCATCAACCACAAGAAACTTGAGTTCATTGGCCATAAGGCAACCTTTCGATGGCGCAAACTGGAATTGTCATAAAGTGATTTCCGATCGTGATGTCACGTTAACCTAAGGATTGGCGTTGGCCGCATTAGCAACTGGCGCCGGTTTGACTCCACCTTCAGCGTCTTTAGGAACATCGACCCGCCTGGCCCCCAGCAAACGCTCTTCTGCCTCGCGAGTCAATATGGTAATGCTGATTCTACGATTGGAAGGGCTGCGCGGATTTTCTTGATCTAGCAACACGCTTGACGCCAACCCCATGACCCGGGCAACCTTGTCATCAGAGACGCCGGCATACATCAGTTCGCGCCTGGAGGCATTGGCCCGATCTGCCGATAGCTCCCAGTTGCTGTAGCCGCGTACCCCACTGCTGTATGGCGTCTGGTCGGTATGACCGTCGATACTGAGTTTGTTGTCCACGTCCACCAGCGCCAGCCCAATTTGTTGCAGGATGTCTCGCATATAAGGCTTGACGATGGTGCTGCCGCTGTCAAACATCGGGCGTTTCTGATCGTCAACAATTTGAATTTGCAGGCCATCTGGTGTGATGGTCAGCTTGATCTGGTCGCTGAATTCCGCCAACTTGGGGTTACTGGAAATCATCGCACTGATCTTGGCACTCAACTGTGCCATTTGCTGGGCATCTTTCCTGGCGCGGGACACCCGGTCCTGTTCACCGGAGAGTTTTCTGGCCTGCAGGGGGGCGCCATCACCCCGCTTGGATTGGCCTGCACTCTGCGTCAAGTCGTTGCCCCCGCCGTTGATCACACTTTGGCTGGCCCCGGCGCCTGGGCCACCCTCCATGGCGACTTTCAATGGGGATGAAAAATAGTCTGACAAGCCTTTTTTATCGCCTTCAGAGGTGCTCCCGAGCAGCCACATCAGCAAAAAGAACGCCATCATGGCGGTCACAAAGTCGGCGTAGGCAATCTTCCAGGCGCCACCATGGGCAACATGCCCGGCCTTTTTCACCCGCTTGATGATGATCGGTTGAAGCTTCTTGGCGTCGGTTGCCATACTTATGCGTCAAATGTTATTTCTTCTTGACAAACGATTCCAGCTCGACAAACGAGGGGCGCTCTGTCGAGAACAGCACTTTTCGGCCAAATTCGATGGCCGTGGCCGGGTTGTAGCCCTGCATGCTGGCCAGCAGAGTGGTTTTGATGCATTGGAACTCTTTGCCCGCCTCTTCCACCTTTTGTTCCAGCAGGCCCGCCAACGGCTCAGCAAACGCGTAAGCCAGCAAAATACCCAAAAAGGTGCCCACCAAGGCCGATGCAATCATGCCACCGAGTACGGCCGGCGGTTGCCCAACCGAACCCATGGTATTCACCACGCCCAGCACTGCGGCCACAATACCAAATGCAGGCAGGCCACCCGCTATACGCTGCAGTGCCGCCACTGCCGCATGTTCTTCCGCATGGTGGGTGTCGATCTCGCTGTCCATCAATGACTCGATCTCATGTGCGTTGAGGTTACCTGAGACCATCATGCGCAGGTAGTCGGTGATGAATTCCACCACGTGATGGTCACTGCCCACGTCACCATGTTTCTTGAAGATTTCTGAGGAGTGGGGGTCTTCCACATCTTTTTCGATGGCCATCAGGCCTTCTTTGCGGGCCTTTTGCAAGATGTCGTACAGCAGTGCCAGCAGGTCCATGTAGCGGGCTTTGGTGTATTTGCTGCCTTTGAAACACGTGCCCAAGCCTTTGATGACGGACTTGATGACCTTCATCTGGTTGTTAGCCACAAATGCGCCTATGGTGGCTCCGCCAATGGTGATCAGCTCAAAAGGCAAGGCGTGCAGCAAGACCATGATGTTGCCACCGTGGAAGATGTACACGCCAAAGACGCACACCATCACGATCAGCCAACCAACAATAACAAACATAGGCGGGTTACTTAAGGGGGTGCGTTTGCTTTAAAAATGGAGTCGCACGCGTTGCGATCTTGTGTCGCTCCTGTGTCTCTATCATATCGTCCTGCTTTCGGAGGACTTGAGATATATAAAAAATAGCCCATGACCCTTATAGGGCATGGGCTATTTGCTATATAAAAAATAGCGAAAATCAATGTAACAAAATGCCACCACCCGCTGAACCTTTCCCTGCGCGAGCTGGCGGAGTGCACAGGCCGCATTCAAAATGGCGTGAGTTCTCATACGGCTCACTGACAAAATGCCCGCCACACTTGCTGCACTTGGTCATGGCCAGCATGTGGTTGTCGACAAACTTCACGAGTCGCCAGGCGCGGGTGATGCTCAAGAGTGGTTCTACGCCGCAGGTGGCGATCTGTTCGCTGTACAGCTTGTAGGCTTTCATGATGGCATCAATATTCTCCAGCGCGCTGACCTTGTTGAGGTATTCGTAGGTGTTCAGAAACAGCGATGCATGGATATTGGGTTGCCAGGTCAGGAACCAATCCGTGGAAAACGGCAACTGGCCTTTTGAGGGGGATTTGCCAGCCACTTCTTTGTACAGGCGCAGCAGTCGCTCGTAAGACAGACTGGTTTCACTTTCAAGCACCTGCAGACGGGCCCCCAACTGGATCAGCGACACAGCGCGCTCCACTTGTTTGGAATCGTTCAAAACGCTTTTTGTTGATGCGGTGGCCATGATGCAACTCCTTACAGGGCTTCGGCAAAGCGACCGGCCATCAGAATGCTGGCATGCAGCTTGGTTGTGGCATCGTTGTCAACCTTGGCGGCAGTGTGGTTGGTCAGCAGACCCCAAACCATCTCGTCATCCACCCGAAAGCGGCACAGCAACATCGGGCTGGAGGCAATCTTCAGGATCTGTGCGGGTGACAACAATGCAATCATGTCGGCCGACTCTTCCGAGATGCCCAGGCGGAACAGCGCCTCTGCCTTGTCACGGCGAATCACGTTTTGGGCCAGCATCAAGTAGGTGAGGTTGGCGTCACGGATTTCCCGAGAGAGTTGGTCGTCGTGCATGGTCAGCTCCAGAAAAATGGGTCAATCAATTGGATGGTGTTTGGGGTCTAATTTCCCTGCTCATCAGCTTGGTGTCGATTCTGGAAGCCCGGTCCAAAAACTTGAATCAGCGTTTGGATGTTGTGGGTGTCAGCCGGTGTAGGTGGTTTTGTAAGGTAACTTCCTACGGGGTGGGTTTGGGGGCGAATACAGCCGTTTAATCCGTCTACGCCTTGTACCAAGATCGCAGGTTTCCGAGCTCGCGCATGCATGATGTCTCCACGGGCTGCCGCAATCGCAAGCCTTCTTAGTAGCATGCGTGCGGGTCGGCTGTCATTGGGAGAATGGCATTGCACCAGTGGGTGAGTCAGTCCTCCATTGAGCCACAAGGGAATATGTTGAGACATCACGTCGCTGAGAGTTGATGGTGGGTGATTGAACGTGGGCTGGCTGCACACGCATCCTGTTATCGCAGCCTGATGCAGCTTGAGTGCGGCTGACACGGTCCACGGCTCATCAAGCTGCGAAGAAGCAGCTCGCTAAGTGGGGGCAAATGAAGCGATGGCGTTGGGATACTGGCCAAATTGGCCGTCAGGGCTGCGTGATCACTGCAGCAACTTCAACACACCTTGCGGGATTTGATTGGCTTGTGCAACCATGGCAGTGCCAGCTTGTTGCAGGATCTGGGCCCGTGACAGATTGGCTGTTTCCGCCGCAAAGTCGGCATCTTGAATGCGGCCACGTGAGGCGGACATGTTCTCTGCTGATGTTTGCAGGTTGGCGATGGACGTCTCAAATCGAGACTGTAAGGCACCAAAGGCAGCTCGCTGGCCGTTGGCTGCTGACAACGCAGCGTCCACAATCTTCAACGCTCTGGTGGAGCCGTCTACAGTTGACACATCAATGGTGTTGACTGCATTCAGTGTGGAGGACGAAGCGGCAGCGTCGTAAAGAGCACTGGTAGATGCCGAACCAAACGAGAAGCCTTTGTCTGAGCTGAGTTCCAGCGTGCCCGCAGATATTGCTACCCCACCGCCAGCGGAGGCTGTAAAGTCCGCCCCAAAAATCTGCTCACCATCTGTGGCTGCGGCTGTTTTGGGTGCATCAAGCGCCGCCAGAGCGATGTCGGCCCCCGTTGTGGTTGATTTGTTGGTGAGGTCAATGTTGGCACCGGAATCATTGGTCAAGATCAAACCTGAAGAATCAGAATTGAGCTTAGCGGTGATGCCTGTTTGTGAAGACACATCATTGAACGCCTTCACCGCTTCGGCCAAACCGGCAGAATCGTTGCCAGAAGAGCTAAAGGTTACATTGACAGCCGTGTTGTTATCACCCTTGACTGCCAGAGAGTAAGAAGCTCCGGCGGTGGCGCTGAGCTTCAATTGAGAAACATTGCTCGCAGATGCCGTCACACCCGTGGTGTCAGACGCATCGTTGATCGCCGCAGCAGCAGATGCTGCGGTATCCGTCGTTTTCAGTGTTACCGTGGCAGATGCCAAGCCGTCAATCACAAGGGTGCCGGACAAATTAGGTGCCGTTGCAGCGGCGTCAATCAGTTTTGATTGGTGCAGCTGCGCACCATAGGTGCCTGTGCGGAAGTTGCCGGTGGTTGCGGTGATGGTTTGGTTGGCATTGGCGCCTACTTGGAAAGTGGCTGAACCAAAGGCGCCATCCAGCAATTTCTGACCATTGAATTCGGTGCTCACGGCGATCCGGTCCAACTCAGAGAGCAATTGACCTACTTCAGCCTGGATCGCTTTGCGGTCACTGGCCGAATTGGAGGCATTGGCAGACTGCACCGACAGCTCGCGAACACGCTGCAGGATGCTGCTGGCGCCAGACAATGCGCCTTCAGCCGTTTGCGCCAGAGAAATGCCATCGTTGGCATTGCGCGCCGCCTGATTCTGGCCACGTATTTGAGAGGTAAACCGTTCTGAAATGGCCAGCCCAGCAGCATCATCCTTGGCGCTGTTGATGCGCAAGCCCGAGGACAGCCGTTGGATGGCGGTGCTCAATGACGTTTGACTTGAGCTTAGGTTGCGCTGAGCGGTAATCGAACTGATGTTTGTATTGATGGTGGAGGCCATTGCAAACTCCTGGAAAGGAAGAAAACCACTTAGCTACTTGCTCAGACTTGCACACGAAGGTAGTCAGATGTGGCGCGATGGATGAATTGTGGGGACTGTCTCAAATGGTGTTGCGCCAATAAACGCCATAAAAACCGGCCAACTTTTTTGTTTGGGGCTTAAGTTTTTGGTGAATTGCCCGAAAACACTCTTAACGATGCTTGAGGTGCAACTGCCACTAGCCCTGATTCAACATGTTTTGTGGTCAGGGTGCTGGCAAAAGAGTGCCAACAGATGTCGTACCTGGCGGAGACGCCAATTTCAGTCAGTTTTTACCAGGAGATTTATTATGGCTTCCACCGTCAATACAAACATCAGTTCGCTCACTGCGCAACGCAATTTGACAACCAATTCCTCCGCATTGTCCACGTCGATTCAACGCTTGTCTTCGGGTTTGCGCATCAACAGCGCCAAGGATGATGCTGCTGGGCTGGCAATTTCGGAACGGTTTACTTCTCAAATTCGCGGTTTGAATCAGGCTGCACGTAATGCCAACGACGGTATTTCTTTGGCGCAAACAGCTGAAGGCGCGTTAAAAGCCTCTGGCGACATTTTGCAACGTGTGCGTGAACTGTCGGTGCAGTCTGCCAATGCCACCAATTCGGCCAGTGACCGTAAAGCGATCCAGGCTGAAGTGGGTCAATTGCTCTCTGAGTTGGACCGCGTGTCTACCACCACTGAATTCAATGGTCAGAAATTGCTGGATGGCGCCTTTGGTTCAGCCACTTTCCAGGTGGGCGCCAATGCCAACCAAACCATCACGGCCACCACTGGCAACTTCCGCACAAGTACCTATGGTGCACAGTTGAACCAATCCAAACTGGTTGATGCCAGTGCAACTGCCGCTAGTTTGGGCGGCAACCTTGTGATTGACGGCTTGTCATCTGCCACTGTGGCGCTGACAGCGACGGATACTGCCGAAACGGCTGCTGCTGCGATCAACGCGGTGACCGAGACCACGGGTGTGACGGCATCTGCGCGCAATGTTTCTCAACTGACGCTAGGTGGTGCTGCCGGAGATGCTTACTCATTGGCGGTCAAGGGTAGCAACAACACGGCGGTCAATGTAACATTCACCTCATCTGGCAATGATTCTGCTGGTTTGGCCGAAGCAGTGAAGGCGATCAATGATGTGGCCTCGCAAACAGGCATCACCGCCAAGCTCAATTCTGATTCTTCAGGCTTGCTGCTGACCAATGAAGCCGGTGCCAATATTGACGTTGCCAACAACTCAACCACGACAGGGGCCACTGTGAATCTGGCGGCGCTTGATGCACTCAAAACAGCGGCAGCCACAGATGGCAAGCCGGTTTTTGGAACTGCCGTTACTGCTGCCATCAGCGGTGGGACAGCGGTAGCTGTGGGCACGCTGGAGTTCAGCTCAGACAAAGGCTTCTCGTTTGGTGCAGCATCTACCAGTGCTATATACGACTCAACCACGGCGGCTTCCAAGCTGAACGCGGTTAACACCATTGATGTGCAGACTGTTGAGGGCTCTACCAAGGCGCTGAAGATTGTGGACGCGGCCTTGTCTGCTGTCAGCGGCCAACGTGCTAGCTTTGGTGCTTTGCAGTCTCGGTTTGACACGACAGTGGCTAACTTGCAAAGTACCTCTGAAAACGCCAGTGCTTCACGCAGCCGCATTCAGGATGCTGACTTTGCAACAGAAACGGCAAACTTGTCACGCGCTCAGATCCTGCAGCAAGCAGGCACTGCCATGGTGGCGCAGGCCAACCAGTTGCCGCAAGGTATCCTGGCATTGTTGCGTTAAGTACGCCAGGTAAACCAGGGTGATCCACCCTGGTTGAAACATCAAAACGGCATCAAGCTTGTCTTGGATGCCGTTTTTTTTTGAAAAAAGAGCTCAAGTTCACCTGAGTGTTGCCGTTAACGTAGTTAAGGCAAGCTGTTTTGGTTTGGGGCTTCAGTTATGCCTGGGAATTGGCCGCTTTTCTCGGCGTATGGCTTGCCGGGATCACCTCATAATTCAAAAGTGTTGAGGCAGTCAACAGGCATCTCAGGAGTCCATCATGGCAGGAATTTCGTCACAAGGTATCGGCAGTGGCTTGGATGTCAAAAGCATCGTGTCGCAGCTGGTGGCACTTGAAAGGAAGCCGCTCGAAAAACTGAAGGTGCAGGCGTCTACGGTTCAGACCAAGGTGTCAACCTTTGGGCAAATCAAGTCCTTGGTGTCGACCCTGTCTGACACGCTTAACAAACTCACCAGTGTCACTGGCTGGAATGCAGTGGCGGCTACGTCTTCTGACAGCGCCTCTGTCAGTGTCAGCGCCATTGGGGGCACGCAACCCACCTCTTTCAGCGTGGATGTACAGAAATTGGCTGCCGCCAAGTCGACCGCCTCTGTAGCGTTCAGCAAAAATTCGGCCATTGGACAGGGGACCCTGACGCTGACAGTAAGCGGCAAAGCTGTTCCCATTACCGTCTCCGCCACGGACACACTGGCGAATATTGCGAGCACCATCAACGGGGCGAGTGCTGGCGTCACGGCATCGGTGCTGAGCGATGCTTCGGGTGATCGGCTGCTGTTGCGCGGCAATGCCACCGGTACCGATGCGGCGTTTACCTTGGCGGTGTCAGAGGATGCCGATGGCAATACCGCCGACAGGGCAGGGCTGTCCCGTCTGGTTGTGGGGACCTCGACAACTGACGCACAAACCGGTGTGGTCACCACTGAAGACCCCATCACAACGCAAGAGGCGGCCAACGCGGCTGCCACGGTCAACGGTATTGCGGTTACGTCAGCCACCAATACATTTGCCAACACCGTTTCCGGTGTCACCTTTAACGCCTTGAAAGTCACCACAGCGCCCGTTGAAATTGCGGTGACCAAGGATGTTGCGACGATTCAGGGCGATATTGATGCGTTTGTCAAAGCCTACAACGAGGTCAACAACGTGCTCAATGAGGCCACCAAGTACGATGCCGACACCAAAACTGCCGGCCTGTTGCAGGGAGACTCCACTGCCGTGGCGCTGCAGAACAATCTGCGCAATACCGTTCAGTCAATGACTTCCGGTTCGTCCAAGTACGGACGCCTGGCCGACATTGGGATTGTCCAACTGCGCGGCGGTGCCCTGGAGGTGGATGCCTCCAAATTAACCCCGGCCTTGGAAAAGAACACGGATGAAGTGAAAAAACTATTTAGCTCAACGGGGACGGGTTCTGAAAATGGTGTGGCGGTTCAAATGAAGACCTTGACCACCAATTTGTTGGCGGCTGACGGATTTTTCAATAACAAGGATGCCACTCTGGAATCGACAATGAAGCGCAACACCAAGGATCAGGATCGGGTCAATGACAAGGCGACCCGACTGGAGGCCTCGCTCAACGCCAGATACAACGCGCTGGATAAAAAAATGGCCACGCTGAACGCGCTGAATGCTTATGTGGGGCAGCAAGTGACGACCTGGAATAAATCAGAAAAGTGAGTGTGCTTTTTCATTGATACCGGCTTTAGTTTTGCGCCCTGCTGTCGATAATAAATTTAACAGTTATTGATCTCTACCAGAGGCCGTCGCCATGTTTGCTCCACACAACCCACGCACCGTTTCCGCTTATCAGAGAATCAAGGTGGAAACCACGATGCATACCGTTGACAAACACCAGATTGTCAGCTTGCTGTTTGATGGGCTGCTGGAGTCGTTGGGCACAGCGCGTGGTGCCCTGGCGCGCCACGATATTGCAGCCAAGTGTGCTGCTGTTTCTAAGGCATTGCGAATTTTGCAAGAGGGTCTGACTGCCGGGTTAGACAAGGTGGATGGTGGGCAACTGGCCTCCAACTTGGAAGCGTTGTATGACTACTGTGCCAATCGCCTGATCATGGCGAATGCCAAAAATGACGATGCCATTTTTCAAGAGGTTCAGCAATTGATTGAACCCATCGCCATGGGATGGAAAGAGATTGCGCGACCAGCGCCAGCACCGCAGGTGGAGCAAGCACACGAAGCCGCCGAGACCCATGACGTCACAGCGACCATGCGAGCGAGCGTTTATTCACATATGGCAATGGTTGGAGCTTGAGTCATGTCACAACAACTCATTGACTATTACAAAGCCATCGAAGACAGCAGTGCCCGCATGCTGGATGCCGCCAAGTCAGAAGACTGGGCGCAGGTGGTCCACTTTGAAGGTGCTTGCGCGGTATTGATAGAGCAATTGCGCTCTCGTGCCAGCACCGAAGAGCTGCTGCCCGAGCAACGCGCTGAGAAGACCCGCATCATGCAGCGCATCCTCAACAACGATGCGCAGATTCGTTACCTGGCAGAGCCGTGGCTAACCCACTGCGAGCAAAACGTGGAAGACCAGCGGCAGTATTTGCACTGATCTGAGTGCTTTTATATTAATAGCTGTTACCCCTTTGTTTATAAGGGGTAGCGGCTATTTTTGTATATGAACTTAGACCTGCATGTTCATGATGTCGGTGTAGGCTTGCACCATCCGGTTTCTCACATGTAGTGTGGCCTGAAATCCGATCTGCGCTTTCTGGATCGCCACCATGGTTTCTTCCAAGCTGACCTTGGGGTTTTCCAGCTGAACTTCCTGTTGTAAGCGGGTCGCGTCGTTCTGAGCGGCACTCACAGAACCCAGTGCGCTTTTTAATGCCCCGGCAAAACCCTCTGACTCGGCCCCCGCCACTTGGCCCGCTGCGCGTCCGCCCTGCAAATTGGGCCGCAGGCTGACCGGCATGGTGTTGGGAGTAAGACGGAGGTTCATGGCGTTTTGGGGCCCGCAGGATGGGATGGACGGATGCTAGATTGCCCCTGTCAGAACATAAATTTGAAGTGAGGGGTAAAACCCGGTCTTATCAAGCTCATGTTTTCAGGGTGGTGTCAAATAATCATCGGCATCTGAGTTGCGTCAAGCACCCCTTTTACGGAAGACCCCCATGCCCGCCGCCACTGCTCTGCCAGCCATTTCTGTCAATCCCAGCTTTAGCCAACGCCTGGCCGGGCTGGATCAAGGCCAAAAAATGCGCCTGGCTGTGGGCGTGGTGCTGTTTGTGATGATTGGTGTGGTGGGTTTGGTGATGGGCCGTCAGGCCGAATGGCGCGTCTTGTATGCCAACTTGGCCGATAAAGATGGCGGCGCCATCGTGGCACAACTCGCCACCTTGAACGTGCCTTATAAATATGCGGAAGGTGGTGGGGCGATCCTGGTGCCTGCTGACAAGGTGTATGACACGCGTCTGAAGCTGGCCTCGTTGGGCTTGCCCAAAGGATCCATCACCGGTTTTGAGTTGATGGATACCGCCAACCGCTTTGGCATGACGCAGTTTCAAGAGCGCTTGACCTTCCAGCGTGGTCTGGAAGGGGAGTTGACGCGCTCGATCCAGGCGCTGTCGTCGGTGCAGAGTGCCAGGGTACACCTGGCTTTACCCAATCAAAACGGTTTTTTCAGAGAGCAGCAAAAGCCATCTGCCTCGGTGGTTGTGGGCATGAATGCCGGACGCTCGCTGGACCGCGGGCAGTTGGCTGGCATCATCCACCTGGTGTCTTCCAGCGTGCCGGAGATGGACCCGAAAGCCGTGAGTGTGCTCGACGACACCGGCAAGCTGCTGTCAGCCACGCCTGATGGTGAACTGGGCATAGGCGCAGACGCCCAGCAACTGCAATATGTGCAGCAGATTGAGCAGCTCTACAGCAAACGCATTCTTGACATTTTGGAGCCCGTTGTTGGTCGCCAGAATGTGCGCGCCCAGGTCACGGCTGAGTTGGATTTTTCGCAGACTGAGTCCACCTCCGAGCTGTTCAAGCCCAATCAGACCTCCGACGCTGCCACTATCCGTAGCCAACAACTGTTGGAGAGCACCAATGCTGCCACCAATGGGTTGCCCACCGGTGTGCCGGGGGCTGTCACCAACCAGCCCCCGGGGCCGACGACGGCGCCCATCAACGGTGTGGCTCAAGCACCTGTGGCTGCCAACGGTGCCAGTGCTGCGACCAGCGCAGGGGGCCGAAAGGAGTCGATCATCAATTACGAGGTGGACAAGACGGTGCGGGTGGTGCGTGGCAGTACCGGTATGGTCAAACGCATCAGTGCTGCTGTGGTGCTCAACAACCAGTCCACCACCGATGCAAAAGGCAAGATAACCACCGTGCCACTGACCGACGCCCAACTGGAGAAGATGACGGCGCTGGTGCGTGAAACCATTGGTTTCAACAAAGACCGGGGTGACTCATTGAATGTGGTCAATGCGCCCTTTACCCAGGACAAGGTGACAGTCACTGATGTGCCACTTTGGCAACAGCCCGAGGTGCAGGACCTGGCGCGCAGTCTGGCCTGGCCGCTGGGCACCCTGTTGTTTGGTGCTCTGGTGCTCATGGGGGCGATTCGCCCGGCACTCAAAGTGATGTCTCAACCTGTGCAGGAAGTTCAGACAACCCGCATGGGTGGACTGGATGCCATCGAATCAGATGAGCCGGACCGCCCCCTGCTGGCAGGTCCCTCGGCAGCAGGCCTCAAGTCGAATGAGCTTTCCGCCAGTGATCTCGCCCTGGAAGAGGCGCGCAAGCTGACGCGTGACAACCCGGCAGCAGTTGCTAACATCGTTAAAACCTGGATCAACGGCGAGGCGCCGNCCTGATGGCNNGGCCCGCGATCGACCAGGCATTGAACGAGGAAACGTAAACCATGTCGCAAACTGACGGTCTGGAAGATGCTGCCATCTTGATGATGTCTCTGGGCGAAGCAGAGGCCTCGGAGGTGTTTAAACACCTGTCGCCTAAAGAAGTTCAAAAACTGGGTGAAGCCATTGCCAAAACCAAAACGGTCACCCGCGAGCGTGTGATCGAGGTGGTGGACAAGTTCACCGGCATTGCCGCTGCGCAGAGTTTGCTGGTGTCAAACTCGGGTGACTATGTGCGCTCGGTGCTCAAACGTGCGCTGGGTGACGATAAGGCAGCGCTGCTGATTGACCGTATTTTGCAGGGTGGCGACGTCTCGGGCATTGAAAGTCTGAAGTGGATGGAGCCTTCCAGCGTGGCGGAACTGTTGCGCAATGAACACCCGCAGATCGTTGCCGCCATTCTGGTGCACCTGGACTTTGACCAGGCCACAGATATTCTGAAATTCTTCACGGAACGCCAGCGTAACGAGGTCATGCTGCGTGTGGCCACCATGGAGGGGATCCAGCCGACCGCCCTGAAAGATTTGAACGAGGTCTTGTTCAAGGTGCTCGCGGGTGGTGACAAGATGCGCAAATCGTCGCTGGGTGGCATCAAGGCGGCCGCCGAGATGATCAACCTGATGGGCACCGCGATTGAGGGCACGGTGATTGAGTCCATCCGCAACCATGACCCCGATCTGGCGCAGAAGATCATGGACAAGATGTTTGTCTTTGACGATGTGATCAAGCTCGACGACAAGGCCATCCAGACCGTGCTCAAAGAAGTGTCTTCCGACGTGCTGATCGTGGCCCTGAAAGGCGCGCAGCCGGAGCTCAAAGAGAAGTTTCTCTCGAACATGTCCTCGCGTGCGGCCGAATCGTTGCGCGAAGACCTGGAGTCACGCGGACCGATGCGTTTGTCTGAAGTGGAGGCGCAGCAAAAGGAAATTCTCAAAACAGTGCGGCGTCTGGCCGACGAAGGCGTCATCGTCATTGGCGGTGGTGGCGATGATGCGATGGTATGAGCATGAAAAACTACGCCCGATTTATCCCTGGTGAAGAAATAGACGCGGTCCAGCAGTGGCAATTCCGCGCCATGGATACCGCTGCCCAGTTATTGGAGGCCAGAACCAAAGAGCGCGAAGAGCAAGACGCCGCTGCTCAAATCGATTCGCAGTTGCAGCAGGCGTATCAAGAGGGTTACGCAGCCGGGGTGGAGCAAGGCAAGTTGCAGGCGCAAGCGGAGCTGCAGCAACAAATGCAGGCATTTTTGAGCAACCAAGCCCAAGAGGCAGCGGACAAACTGACCGCGCTTTTTGAGACCGCCCAGCAAGAACAACTTGCCGCCGAACAGGCCATGGCCCAAGGGGTATTGGCGCTGTCTTGTGAACTGGCGCGTCAAGTGCTGCGGCATGAACTGGTGGTGAACTCGGCGGTGGTGATGCCGGTGCTGACCGAGGCCATTGGTTTGCTGGGTACCGAGTTCAAAACGGCGGTGGTCAAACTTCACCCGCAAGATTTGGCCGCGTTGGGCCCACAAATCCAGACGGACTTTGCCGGTGTCGGCTTGAGTTTGCGCGCTGACCCGGACCTGCTGCCTGGCGGTTGCCTGGTTGAGTCTGCGGGCACCGTGATTGACGGCACCCTGCAAAAGCGCTGGCAACGTGCCGTGGCCACGCTGGGCATCGACAGCAACTGGGAGGTTTCTGGTGAACCTGCCTGAAGCCGCCCTGAAATGGCCCCATTTTTTGGCCGATGCCCAAAAGCGGGTGGAGACTGGCACCAGTCTGGAGATGCGCGGCACCCTGACGCGCCTGGCGGGCCTGGTGCTGGAAGCTGCGGGTATCCGTGTGCCGGTGGGTTCACAATGCTGGGTCCGTATGAAGGGGCAGGCGCCGGTGCTCACCGAGGTGGTTGGGTTTTCTGGCGACCGGGCTTTTTTGATGCCCGCGGGCGATGTGCACGGCCTGTCCAGCGGCGCCAGCGTCGAACCTGCACCGGCCTATGTGGTGCCGCCCCGCTTGGGTGAGCGTCGCCAAAGCGAGCGCATCAGCAGCCTGGGTGTGTTGCGTCTGCCGCTGGGTGACGGGCTGCTGGGTCGGGTGGTGGACGCCCAGGGCCTGCCCATGGATTACAAAGGCCCGCTGTCGGAGGTGTCCTCCATCCCGCTGGACCGCAAGCCCATCAACGCCATGGACCGCGACCCGGTGCGCACGACGCTGGACACCGGAATTCGCGCCATCAATGCCCTGCTGACCGTGGGCCGTGGTCAACGGCTGGGCCTGTTTGCTGGCTCGGGCGTGGGCAAGAGTGTGCTGATGGGCATGATGGCGCGTTACACCCAGGCCGATGTGATTGTGGTTGGCCTGATCGGTGAACGGGGCCGTGAGGTCAAGGAATTCATCGAAGATATCCTGGGTGAAGAGGGTCGCGCCCGCTCGGTGGTGGTGGCTGCACCGGCGGATGCGCCGCCGCTGCTGCGCATGCAAGGTGCCGCCTACGCCACTGCCGTGGCCGAGAGTTTTCGCGACAAGGGCAAACATGTCTTGCTGCTGATGGACTCGCTCACCCGGTACGCCATGGCGCAACGTGAAATTGCCCTGGCCATTGGTGAGCCACCGGCCACCAAAGGTTACCCGCCGTCCTGTTTTGCCAAGATGCCGCAACTGGTGGAGCGCAGTGGTAATGGGCTACACGGTGTGGGGTCAATCACTGCTTTTTACACCGTGTTGTCTGAGGGGGACGACCAGCAGGACCCCATCGCTGACGCGGCACGTGCCATCTTGGACGGGCACATTGTGTTGTCGCGTTCGCTGGCCGAAGCCGGACACTTCCCGGCCATCGACATTGAGCAATCTGCCTCGCGGGTGATGCACAACGTGGTGTCACGCGAGCATTTTGAGCTGGCACGTCACTTCAAGGCGGTCTATTCACGTTACGAAAAAGCGCGTGATCTGGTACAGATTGGTGCCTACGCAGCCGGTTCCGACCCGGCGCTGGATGAAGCGATTGCCCTGCGTGAGCCGATGGTGCAATTCCTGCAGCAGGACATGTTTGAGGCCGCGCCCATGGGTGAGAGCCTGGGCGGCATGCATGATGCCTTGACCCTGGCGACCAGCAGGTAGCACCATGGCTGGACAACAAACACTGTTGTTGGCGATCGATCTGGCGACGACCCGACGCGATGAGGCGCACGCGCAACTGCAAAACATCAAGCATGCACAAGCCCATGCCCAAGACCAGATGCAGCAGCTCCAGCAATACGCGGTAGAGACCGAACAACGCTGGTTGCAGGGCGCGCAGATCAGCACATCGCCAGAGATGCTGCGCCACCATTACCAGTTCATGGGGCGCCTGGACCAGGCGATCCTGTTGCAGGAGGGGGTGCTCGCTAACCAGGAGCAACGGATAGAAGCCGCGCGGCAACTGCTGATGCAGGCCGAAAGTCGGTTGAGCAGTTTCAAACAAGTTCTGGCGAGTCGCCGGGCGACCATTGTCAAAACACGCCAGCGCCAGGAACAAAAGCAGATGGATGAGTTTGCCAGTCAACAATCCCAGCGCCAACAACGCCTTCAAGCGGAGAATGAAATATGACCATCGAATCCACCCGCGCCCCGGAAGGGGCCAAAACAGCCACCACTGAAGCCAGCCGAGGCAAGGCCGCAACGGGTCGTGCGGCGGCGGCTGGTACGCCCGGGGACGCAGGCGGCTTTGCTGACCTGATGTCATTGTTGTCAGCGGTCGACGCCCAGAGTCTGCCCGTGGATGTCAGCCAGTCCACAGCAGATGACGTACCGGCATCTGACCAAGATGATGCGAAAGATATGCCTCTGGCCCTTGATGATAAAGGGCTTGCAGCTATTAGTTTTACAGCAATTGCGGCGCCCGTCGTGGCACTCCCAACGGCCCCAACGGCCCCAACGGGTACACCTGTGCCTGCGCCTGTGTCCGTTGATGCAGCCGCACTGGTCGGTGGCAAAGGAGNCAGTGACAAGCGCCAATTAGCAGACCAGGGCGAGGCAGTGATAGCGACCTCGGCGCCAGCCGTGGCCTCGGATGTGAACACCTTGCTGAACAACCGTCGGGTATCCCCATCCCCTACCGCTTTGCTGGGGCAAGTGGATGCGCGCGAGGCGCGTTTACAGCCAGGCAACCATCCGTTGCCGGTTGTGCACGAGGCAGAGCGTGCGGCCCCCGTCCTCTTGAGTGTGGACGCCGTGCCTGTGTCTGCTGAGCGCCGGGAAAACAAGTCGTCTACAGGACACTTGCGCACCGGTTTGGAGGGCGTTGCGGGAGGTGCGGCGGCAGACCGACTGGGTATCAGTCCCACCTATGAAATTGCTGCCACCGCCGCCGTGGTGCCAGACACGCAGGTGGCCGAGACCGTGAGTTACTGGGCCACAGACGGGGTGCAGAGTGCCGATTTGACTTTGGACGGCTTGGGCAATGAGCCGGTGGAGGTGCACATTTCTATTGAGGGTGATCAGACGCAAGTGGATTTCCGCAGCAACCAGCCCGATGTGCGTCAGGCGCTAGAGAGTGCTTCCGCACAACTCAAGACCATGTTGTCGGGTGAAGGTTTGCAGTTGGCCGGTATGTCGGTTGGCACATCAGGCCAAGGCTACACCCAGAGTGAGGGTCGCCAGTCCAAACCGACACCACGCCAGACCACTGTGGTGTCGGCGGAACCGGTGCGAGCCACCACCGTTGCCCGCACAGGTAATCCGTCTGTAGGGCGGGCGTTGGATCTTTACGTGTGAAGTTAGACTCGCTAACGGGACAGATGCGTTATGGTCGGGTGGTTTATTGACCCATCAAAACGACTTGCCTGCCCAATAATGACCGTGACTAAGTACCAAAGGAACCATCGTGGCGACCAAACCTGAAGCAGCCGTGGCAGATGCTGCCAAACCTGCCAAGAGCAAGAAGATGTTGATCATCATCCTTGGTGTTGTCCTGCTGTTGGTGCTGGGCGGCGGTGGTGCATTCTTGTTTATCAGCAAGCAGCGAGCGGCTGCGGCGGCAGCCGAGGAAGACGGTGGTGCTGAGCCAGTGGCGCATGCATCGGCGGCTCATGATGCGGCAAAAACACCTCCGGTTTACCTGCCTATGGACAACATGGTGGTTAACCTGGCTGATCCGGGTGGTGAACGGGTGGCCCAGGTAGGCATCACACTGGAAGTGCGTGACGCCCATGCCGCTGACACCGTCAAAGCGTATATGCCCACGATTCGCAGCGGCGTGTTGATGCTGCTGTCGCAGCGTTTGGCCGATGACCTGCTGACGGCCGAAGGCAAACAGAAGCTGATTGACGACATCCTGGTGGAGTGTTCCAGACCGTTTGGCGGTGGTGAGCCAGAGCCCGAGCCTGTGCCGGGTAAAAAGGTGCGCAAGAAGGCTGTGGTGGATTACCCGGTGGTGGCCGTTTTGTTTTCCAGTCTGATTGTTCAGTGATGACTTGCCGGGTGAGACATGAGTGAATCGTTTTTATCCCAGGAAGAGGTCGACGCCCTGCTGGAGGGGGTGACCGGTGAGAGTCAGAAGCTGACGGAAGAGGTCGCGGAGACGGGTGAGGTTCGTGCCTACAACATTGCAAGCCAAGAACGCATCGTGCGGGGGCGCATGCCCACAATGGAAATCGTCAACGAGCGATTTGCCCGCAACTTGCGCGTGGGTTTGTTCAACTTCATTCGCCGCAGCCCAGAAGTATCGGTGGGCCCGGTCACGGTGCAGCGGTACAGTGCGTTTTTGCGTGAACTGGCTGTGCCGACCAACTTCAACATCGTGGCGATCCGGCCATTGCGCGGCAGTGGTTTGGTGGTGTGTGAGCCGGCGCTGGTGTTTGGGGTGATCGAGTCGCTGTACGGCGGCATTGGCAAGTTCCAGACACGCATCGAAGGGCGGGATTTTTCGGCCACCGAGCAGCGGGTGATCAACCGTCTGGTGGATGTGATCACCGAGGAGTACAAGAAAGCCTGGTTGGGCATTTACCCGCTGGAACTCGACTACCAGCGGTCTGAAATGCAGCCGCAGTTTGCCAACATTGCCACACCCAGTGAAATTGTGGTGTGCACCTCGTTTCAGCTCGAAATTGGCGAAATCACGGGGGCCATTCATTTTTGCATGCCCTATGCCACGTTGGAGCCGATTCGCGACGTGCTGTATTCCTCCACCCAGGGCGATTCGATGGAGGTGGATCGCCGCTGGGTGCATGTGCTGACCCAGGAAATCCAGGCGGCCGAGGTGGTGTTGGTGGCTGAGTTGGCGCATGCTGATGCCACCGTTGAGCAGTTGCTGGCCATGAAACCGGGTGACTTCATTGAGCTGGACCGTCAGCATCGCATTCAGGCCAAGGTTGATGGTGTGCCGCTGTTTGAGTGCCAATACGGTACACACAATGCAAAGTACGCTCTGAAAATTGAAAAAAGCCTGAGGAACAACGACCTCAACTGGAAAGGTGACCACTATGGCAACTGAAGACAAACCCGCAGAAGACGACGGCCTGGCGGACTGGGCCGAAGCCCTGATGGAGCAAAAGAGCTCGGATACTGAGCCTACACCTGAGTCGGGCGGCGTGTTGTCCGATGACCATCCGCGCGTCTATTCATCCTCGTCCGGCCACAACAGTGATGCGCCCATCAGCGACATCAACCGTGTGCTGGACATTCCCGTTCTGCTGTCAGTGGAGTTGGGTCGCACCAAAGTGCCTATCAAGCACATCTTGCAGCTGGGTCAGGGTTCAGTTGTGGAGCTAGACGCCTTGGCGGGTGAGCCAATGGACGTGCTGGTCAACGGTTATCTCATCGCCCAGGGCGAGGTCGTGGTGGTCAACGACAAGTTTGGTATTCGCCTGACCGACGTGGTGACGCCGTCAGAGCGTTTGCGCCGGGTCAGCAAAGGGTAAGCAGTGATGTTGTCTGCATGGTTTCCGCTTGTTCTGGCCATAGGGGTGCTGGCTGCTATTCCGTTTGGGCTGAAATGGTTGCAGCGGCGCATGGGCGTCGGTGCGCAGGGGGGGGCGGTGAGCGCCAAGGTGATTTCGGCCGTGGCCGTGGGGCCGCATCAGCGTGTGGTGACCGTCGAGGTCGGACCTGAGGACTCGCGGGTCTGGTTGACGCTGGGTGTGACCGCGCAGAACATCACATGCCTGCACAGCACGGCAGCAGGCTCGGGTGTGGCAGATACCGCCCGCCTTCAAGACGCGTCGGTGACCCAGGTGCGTGAGTGAGTTGTTGATGGAGTATTATAGAATTTATAGCAGAAAAGGCTTTCTGATAAAGGGCTTGACGGCTTTTTGTACATTATTTGTGCCCTTGATAGGGCTGGCTCAGAGCAACGCCCAATTGCCCTTGCTGGTGGGGACCGGCAGCTCCGGTGTGAGTTTTTCAGTGCCGGTCCAGACGCTGCTGTTTTTTACGGCGCTGTCTTTTTTGCCAGCTATTTTGTTGATGATGACGGGCTTCACGCGTATCGTGATTGTGCTGTCGCTGTTGCGCCAGGCCTTGGGTACGCAGTCCGCGCCGCCGAACCAGGTGGTGGTGGGTTTGTCTTTGTTTCTGACCCTGTTTGTGATGGGCCCGACCTTGGACAAGGTGTATGCCGACGCCTACTTGCCCTATAGCAACAACACCTTGTCGTTTGAGCAAGCCTTACCGAAGGCAGAGGCGCCGATGCGTTCATTCATGAGCAAACAGACGCGGCAGGCAGACCTGGCGCTGTTTGTCAAACTGGCCAAACTGGATGTCAAAACCGATGCCACCACGGCGCCCATGCGGGTGTTGATTCCGGCCTTTGTGATCAGCGAGCTGAAGTCAGCGTTCCAGATTGGTTTCATGATCTTCATTCCCTTTTTAGTTATCGACATTGTGGTGGCCAGTGTGCTGATGTCTTTGGGCATGATGATGCTGTCGCCGGTGCTGGTGGCTTTGCCATTCAAGCTCATGATCTTTGTGCTGGCCGACGGCTGGAACCTGCTGATCGGGTCACTCGCGGCCAGTTTTGTCACCTGAGGGCGGAGACCATGAACGCACAAATGGTACTGACCATGGGGCAAGACGCCCTGTGGATGATGTTGATGGTGTCGGCCCCGGTGCTAGGGGTGATTCTGGTGGTCGGGCTGTTGGTCAGCCTGTTTCAGGCAGTGACTCAGATCAACGAAGCGACGCTCGCCTTTGTTCCAAAATTAATAGCGGCCATAGCTGTGTTTGCGCTGGCTGGACCCTGGATGTTGACCACATTGATTGAGTACATCCGGCGCACCATCGAGGCCATCCCGTCGGCCGTGATGTGAGCTGGCGCAGTCCATGATCACGTTCACCGAAGCGCAGTTGACGGCCTGGCTGTCACCTCTGCTCTGGCCTTTTTTGCGCACTTTGGCGGTGTTTACTTCGGCCCCGGTGCTGTCCTCCAGGTCCTTTCCGGTTCGGGCTCGCATTGGTCTGGCTTTTTTTGTGGCGCTGGCTGCGCAGCCCAGCTTGGGCCAGCAACCGGTCATCAGCATTACCGACAGTGCTGCCTTGGGGGCTGTAATTCAGCAAGTGGGTGTGGGCCTGGCCATCGGCTTTGCGATTCGTGTGGTGTTCTCGGCGGTTGAACTGGCGGGTGAGGTGGTGGGGTTTCAGATGGGGCTGAGTTTTGCCTCCTTTTTTGATCCCAGCTTGAATACACAGGCCAGCGCGGTGGCACGCTTTTTTGGCCAAACCACGCTGTTCATGTTCATTGTGATGAATGGCCACCTGCTGGTGCTGATGGCGGTGATCAAGAGTTTTCAGAACTTTCCGGTAGACCAGAATTTTCTGGAAGCTTTGAAACAGATGAAGGTGCTGGATTTGGGGGTGGACCTGTTTGCCAGCGGGTTATGGATTGCTCTGCCAATGATCGGGATGCTGCTGTTTGCCAATCTGGCGCTGGGCATTGTGTCCCGGGTAGCACCTCAAATGAACATCTATGCCATCGGTTTCCCGGTGACGTTGTCGGTGGGCCTGATTGGCATGGCGGCGACCTTGCCGATGCTTGATGAGCCGGTGATGGCGCTGATGCAGCGGGCTATCGATGTGTTTGCCGTCAGGTAGTTGTTTTTTCAGACCAGACCGTTTCGGATGGCATACACCGTCATCTCGGCGTTGTTGGTTAGCTTGAGTTTTTCTAGAACACGTGCCCGATAAACGCTGACGGTTTTGGGGCTCAGCATGAGCTCTTCGGCAATGTCGGACAAGCGTTTTCCCGATGCAATTTTTAACAGCGTTTGTAATTCACGTTCTGACAAACAAGCGTGTGCGCTGGTGTTTTCTGGGGTGTTGAGGTTGTCCACCAGCATTTGGGCCACGGTGGCGGTGACGTATTTGCGTCCTTGGGCCACGGTGCGTACGGCTGTGATCAGGTCGGCTGGGTCGCCAGCCTTGTTCAGGTAACCTTGTGCGCCCGCCTTCAGGCAGCGGATGGCGTATTGGTCTTCAGGGAACATGGAGACCATTAAGACTTTGATGGGGGAGTCCACCTCGCGCAGACTGGCCAGCACCTCCAGCCCGCCACGGCCTGGCAGGTTGATGTCGAGGACCAGCACGTCGCACGGATGTGTGCGCATGACCTCGCGAACTTCCGAGTAGGAGCCACTTTCGGCGACAACCTGAATGTCCACCGCTTCAGAGAGCGTTTCTTTGATGCCACGCCGGATCATGGCGTGGTCGTCGCACAAAATGACGCGAATCATGGGCTCATCGCTCCTGTTGTATGGTTGGTGTGTCGCCCAGAGGGATGGACAAGGTGATGGCCGTGCCCACGCCCAATTGGGTACTGACATCAAGCCAGCCGCCGACGGTTTTGGCGCGTTCCTTGAGGCCATTGAGGCCAAACCCCCCTTGTGCTCGTGTGTGCTGATCGGCCATGCCGCGGCCGTTGTCTGCAATTTCCAGTGTTAGAAAGTGCTCGTCGCTTGCCAGTTCAATTTTGACTTGGGTGCATTCTGCATATTTGCTGGTGTTAGTGAGCGCCTCCTGTGCCGTTCTGTAAGCTGTGAGTTGGATGACTTTTGACAAGTGCTCACTTCTTAACTGGGCCTTGATCTGAGTCGGAATGCCGGTACGCCGGGAGAAGCTGTCGCCCAGCCACTGGATGGCGGCGACCAGGCCTTGGTCCAAAATGGCCGGGCGCAGGTTCATCATGATGCGCTGACTGGCCTCCACCGCGTGCTGCAGCATTTCCGTGGCGGCGTGAACATGGGCCAGGGCGCCTGGATCTGACACATGTCTTTGCATCCATGCCAAGTCAAAACGGATGGCGGCCAGGGAGCCACCGATGTCATCGTGAATTTCACGGGCGATGGCCGCGCGTTCCTGCTCTATGGTGGACTGAAGCTGTTCTGCAAAGTTGGCGAGCTGCTTTTGTGAATGCGCCAATTCGGCATCAGCCTGTTCCCTAGCCAGCACGATGTGATGCATCTCAATGGCGCGTTGTGTCACATGGCGAAGTTTGGAAAGGTCTTCTTTGGGCAGATAGTCGCTGATACCCGCCTGGATCGCCTGGACCGCAGCGGTTTCACCAATGGCGCCAGATAACAAAACAAAGGGCAGACGAACAGATAACTCGTTCATCAATTTCCAGGCGTCTAGCGCCGTAAAGCCGGGAAGACGATAATCCGCCAAAATAACGTCAAAACAGTTCTGCATCAGTGATGCTTTGAAGGTTTCCAGGTTCTCCACACGCCGGATTTCAATGGGTTCTCCCGACTTTTGAAATTCACGCTTGACCAACAGATGGTCAGGTACCGAGTCCTCAAGATGGAGAACCCACAATGTGGCGTGTTTTTGATCTTCGTTGGGCATGATTGGCGCTATGATTGTCCGCAGGCTTGATTCTGCTTGTTTTAAGGTGCTCTGAACGGAAAATCCATTTCAAATGTCACTTCAGCCAACATTTTCAACCCCTACGGTAGCTTTGCCAGTCATGTTAGTGGCTGAGGTGCAAGATTCGCTGTTGGTGGTTGTTCATGACTTGAAGCGGTTGGATGGCTTGCTTGCTCACACGATGGAAAACCTGATGCAGCGATTTACTGCTGCGAGTGCTGATCTCTCTGATCCTGCACTAGTTGCCATGCAAGAACTCGAAGGTGTCCGTTCTGGTCTACATGCCGCCTTGACTGAATTACAGTTTCAGGATATGGCTTCCCAGTTGATTGTCCATACATCCAAAATTCTGCAGGGTTGTGCCTACCGTCTGGCCTCGGATTCAATGGGTCCTGAGGATGGGGATGCTGTGCCATTTGTTGAAGATGTGCCAGATCGTCCCAACCCTGTGACCCAGGATGAAATGCAGGCGGGTTCCATTGAGCTTTTTTGATATTGTTGGAGTTACCCATGCCCGTCATACTCACTGTTGATGATTCGCCATCCATGCGCAAGATGGTGTCATTTACCCTGGTCGGCGCTGGCTATCAGGTCGTTGAAGCGGTTGACGGAGTGGATGCATATGAGAAGGCCCAGATTCAACCGTTCGATCTTGTGTTGACAGATCAAAACATGCCACGTATGGATGGTTTGGGCTTGACGCGCAAATTGCGTGAGCACCCTAACTTTAAAACGGTGCCGATTTTGATGTTGACCACCGAGTCGAGTGACCTCATGAAACAGGCCGGTCGCGCAGCAGGCGCTACCGGATGGTTGGTCAAACCGTTTGATCCGAACCGGCTGATCGAGGTGATCAAGAAGGTCATCAAGTAGAGGATTTTTTTGTCAGTTCAATAGACTAGATTTTTGGAGATGGATATGGCTGAAACGCATTATGAAAGCGGTGGATCAAGTGCAGATTTTGATCTGAGCCAGTTTTATCAGATTTTTTTCGAGGAGGCTGGTGAGAATCTGGACTTGATGGAGCAAATGCTCCTGAGTCTGAATTTGGAGACGGCAGACGATGAGGAGCTGAATGGGATTTTCCGATGTGCCCACTCTGTCAAAGGTGGTGCGGCGACATTTGGTTTCTCTGATGTTGCGGAGTTGACCCATCAGATGGAATCGCTGCTGGACAAGCTGCGTCGTCATGAGCTCATGCCCAATGCGGCGATGGTCGATGTGCTGCTTGAGTCTGCTGACGCGTCTCGCGGTTTGTTGGCCTGCCATCAGTCCGGAAACGTGGGACAGGGGCCTGCCACTGCCAATCTTGTCAGTCGAATTCGTTCGTTGGTTTCTGGGGAGACTCCTCCAGTTGCGGTGGTCAGACCACCCGAGGCGCCCAAAATGGCGCCAACTGAATCTCCTGCAGTTCCACAACCTGTTCCTGCAGTTGCACCTGTTGCCAGTGGTGGGCTGCGTCATCTTGAAATTCAATTTACCAAGTTGGATCAGCCAACGCAGGCGGATGCAATTGTTGAGCTATTCCGAGATATCCCCGGACTAGGCGAGATCAAACCCATTACGCAAGAGAACATTGCTGCAGACGCCCGTTTTTTTGAAGTGCAAACAACTTCCACGAATGAAGATTTGCTGGATTTGTTTGCGTTCCATGTTTCCAGAGAGCATGTTGCAATTGCTGATATGTCGACGTCGGGAGCTTCTGCAGGAGCGCAAGAGTCGGCTGGGGCGCAGGCTGTGACCACGGAGGTGTCAACTGCGGTGGCGGCCCAGGGGTTCGGGTTTTTTGACGGTGCGCCTGGATTGCCGCAATCACTAGTGCCTGAGTCGAGTGTCGCTACTTCCCCAATAGCAGAGGCCGGCTCAACCAAGGTGCTTCAAAGTGTTGCCAAAGCGCCTCTGGTGAGCAACGCGCAACCCGAAGCTGCAACCATTCGTGTGGCAATCAGCAAGGTGGATCAACTGATCAATCTGGTGGGTGAATTGGTGATCACTCAGGCCATGCTTGCGCAAAACAGTCGAGCCCTGGATCCCGCTGTTTATCAGCAGTTGCTGACTGGGTTGACCGACCTTGATCGCAATACCCGCGATTTGCAAGAGTCTGTTATGTCGATACGGATGATTCCTATGTCAATCGTATTCAGTCGTTTCCCAAGAATGTTACGTGATTTGGCAAGCAAGCTGGGCAAAAAAGTCGATTTTGTTACCCAGGGGGAGGCGACAGAGTTGGACAAAGGGCTTGTTGAGAAGATCACGGATCCGTTAACGCATTTGGTTCGGAATAGTTGCGACCATGGGATAGAGAGTCCCCAAGATCGAGTTCTAGCTGGAAAGCCGGAAACAGGCACGATCACACTTTCTGCGTCCCATCAAGGCGGCTCCATAGTGATTGAGGTTCGGGATGATGGCAGGGGGATGTCCAGGCAGAAAATTTTGACGAAGGCCCGCGAACGAGGGTTGGATGTCTCCGATCAAATGTCTGATGCTGAAGTCTGGCAGCTCATTTTTGCACCTGGTTTCTCCACTGCTGATGTTGTCACAGATGTCTCTGGTCGTGGTGTCGGCATGGATGTGGTCAAACGAAACATTGCTTCTCTGAACGGGACGGTCGAGATTGAGTCCTCGGAGGGATACGGTATGAAGGTGTCTGTCCGTTTGCCATTAACGTTGGCGATCATGGACGGTATGTCGGTGGGTGTTGGCAATGAAGTTTATATCTTGCCGTTGTCGTCAGTTGTTGAGTCATTCCAGGTCAAATCTGATGCTGTTAGTACAGTGGGGCAGGGGGCTCAGCTGGTTAAGGTGCGCGATGAATACATGCCTGTCATTGAGTTGGAAAAAGTATTTCAGGTTCCAAGATATGACTCAGACAAAACCAGCGACATTATGGTTGTTATAGAAGCGGACAGCAGTAGAGTCGTTTTGCTCGTTGATGAATTGCTTGGGCAGCAACAGGTTGTTGTGAAAAATCTTGAGTCAAATTATCGCAAAGTACCCAATGTATCTGGTGCAACAATTCTTGGTGATGGCAAAGTTGCCTTGATTTTGGATACGGGTGCTTTGGTACGTCGCTCACGTCATTAATTATCTAATGAGATTAGGCTATGAATGATTCAATTGGTATGGAAAGAGTTAGTGATGAATCAAATGGGAAAATTTGCGAATATTTAACTTTTCGCCTTGATCGTGAAGAATACGGAATTGATATACTTAAAGTTCAAGAAATTCGGGGTTACGAACCTCCAACTCGAATTGCAAATGCACCGTCTTTTATCAAAGGTGTTGTTAACTTGAGGGGAACTATTGTTCCGATTGTTGATATGCGTCTGAAATTCAATTGCGCGAATGCGCAGTACGATGCATTTACAGTTGTCATTATTTTGAATCTTCATCAACGTATTGTTGGAATTGTTGTTGATTCCGTGAGTGATGTGATGGGACTTGTTCCTGATCAAATGCGCGGCGCGCCAGATATTGAGAGTATTATTGATTCAGATGCAATTATTGGCTTGGGCTCCCTAGGAGATCGGATGCTCATACTCCTTGATATTGAGAAATTGATGTCTGGACTGGATATGGGTTTGATGGCTGAAGCCTAGCACGCAATCATTAAAATTCATGACTGATCCCGTAGCATTCATGACCTCTCGTGACGCCAATTTGGCGGAGATGCAGGGTAGGGAGTTCAATTGGACTGACGCAGATTTTGATAGAGTTCAGAAGCTCATATATCAACGAGCAGGGATTAGCTTGCATAATGGCAAGCATGCAATGGTATACAGTCGACTTTCGCGACGTTTGCGTGAGACAGGATATCAAAGCTTTAATGAGTATCTGGGATGGCTTGAATCGAGTGATGGACCTGAATGGCAAGAATTTATTAATGCTTTGACCACTAATCTCACTTCATTTTTTCGTGAAGATCATCACTTCAAAATTTTTTACGANTATTTGAAGAAACACAAACAAAACAATAAATTAAAGGTATGGTGTTGCGCTGCCTCAACTGGTGAGGAGCCATATTCGATACTCATAACAGCCGTTGATGCGTTAGGATCACAGCCAAACTTGACTTTGGTGGCGAGTGACATTGACTCTAAGGTACTTGCTGCTGCTGCTCGTGGCATTTATCGTCTCGAAAACATGAGAAATATTAGTGACGAGCAATTTCGAAACTTCTTTCTCCGTGGCAAAGGAGCCAATGCCGGTTTGGTGCGAATAAAGCCAGAGTTACAGAAACTTGTTGACTTCAAGATAGTTAATCTCGTTAAAGATGCTTGGCCTTTTCAAGAGATTTTTGATGTTGTCTTTTGTCGAAACGTCATGATCTATTTCGACGGACCGACACAGAGAAATGTGCTTGAACGAATTTATCGAGTCATGGCTCCTGGTGGGTTGCTGTTTGTTGGGCATGCAGAGAACTTCAGTGAGTCCCGTGATCTCTTCGTTTTGAAAGGTAAAACGGTGTATGAGAGAACGTAAATCGGCTGTTTGGGCTGTATCTCTTTGCATCTTTTATCTTTTATCAACACGGTAACCTTCTTATGAACTCGCCTTTATCTGGTTTTGGTCTGGCATCTGCCCAGTCTGACGACAGGCGAGGGGGGGCAAAATACCAAGACGGTGCGCGCGTATCTCAGCTTGAGCGATTAAAGTCGCTCTCGCGTAGCCCGGGTGAGGCTTCTTTTTTTTATGCGGACCACCACTTTCACTATGACGCAGTAAAAGTTCTGCCAGGAGAGTACTTCGTTTCAAGCGATGATCTTATGGTTATGACTGTGCTGGGGTCTTGTATCGCCGCATGCATTTGGGACAGCCGTGTTCGCGCCGGAGGTATGAATCATTTTATGCTTCCAGAAGGGGATGCTGCCGAAGGCGGGGGGCGCTATGGGTCTTACGCCATGGAGCTATTGATAAACCATCTTTTGAAGCTGGGTGCACGACGAGAATCAATGCAGGCAAAGGTTTTTGGTGGAGCGCAAGTGATGGCAGGGTTCACGTCGATGAATGTGGGAGAAAGGAATACCAAATTCGTCCTTGATTACTTAGCTATGGAGCGTATTCCCGTTGTCTCCCAGGATGTCTTGGATATTCACCCGAGAAAGGTCTGTTTTTTCCCTGCTTCTGGAAAAGTGCTGGTCAAACGCTTAGCGCATGCCCATCCTGAGACATTGGCTGTAGAAGAGCGCAAAGGAAACGCTGCAACTGTTGTCCGTTCGACTTCTGGCGGCTCAGTTGATTTGTTTTGAGAGGAATAAGTGAAAAAGATTCGCGTTTTGGTCGTTGATGACTCTGCTCTGGTTCGAAGTTTGCTGTCTGAAATTGTTAATCGTCAAGCTGATATGGAATGTGTCGGTGTTGCTAACGATCCTTTGATGGCTAGAGAGATGATTCGTGAACTCAATCCAGATGTCATCACTTTGGATATTGAGATGCCCCGTATGGACGGACTTGACTTTTTGGGGCGATTGATGCGTTTGCGCCCTACGCCCGTAGTGATGATTTCTACGTTGACTGAACGCGGTGCTGAGGCGACGATGAAGGCGCTTGAGTTGGGTGCGGTGGACTTTGTGTCGAAGCCCAGACTTGGTGTGATGGAGGGGTTGAGTGAGTTATCGGAACAAATCATAGACAAAGTGCGTGTTGCCTCAAAAGCGAATGTTCGACGGATCGCTCCTTCTTCAATAGCTGATTCGGTTGTTGCACAAGAAAGAGCCACTATCGGATTGCCGAGCAGCTCGATGGGAATGAGCTTTTCAACCGAAAAACTCATCTTTATTGGTGCTTCAACCGGTGGCACGGAGGCTATCAAAGACATTTTGATGAGACTACCAGCCGATTTCCCTGCCGTGCTGGTTACGCAACATATGCCTCCCGGATTTACCAAGACTTTCGCAGCCCGTCTAAACGGGTTGAGTAAACTTGCGGTGCAAGAGGCCGTCAATGGGGAAAGGCTTTTGCCTGGACATGCTTATATCGCTCCGGGCGGATTGCAGTTTCGCGTAAACCGCAGCGGCGCAAATTATCTGGCGATTGTGGAGGACGGTGAGCCTGTCAACCGACACAAGCCCTCTGTAGAGGTGTTGTTTAAATCTGCGGCAAAAATTGCAGGGCGCAATGCCTATGGCGTTTTGCTGACTGGCATGGGCAACGACGGGGCCAAAGCAATGCGAGAAATGAAGGATGCGGGAAGTTACAATTACGTTCAAGACGAGGCTTCATGCATTGTGTTTGGTATGCCAAGAGAGGCTATCCTGCAAGGCGCTGCTGATGAGGTTCTACCTCCTGCTGAGATTGCAGCTTCCCTTATATCGAGGGTCAGGTCGACGCCGGATCGGTATCGCATATAGAAGTCTTTTTGATTGATTTCTTAGAAAGAAAAAAAATTCTAAGAAAAGCGCAAAAAGGCGTGCTAGAATACAAGGCTTCGCTGATCACGGCGAAGCAAATAAAAAAAGCAGTG
>WSSedL1CaDRAFT_10000222_pt1 | contig 39908 bp, 36 predicted proteins | sample WetSurSL1Cattail_FD_9464 | JGI IMG/M metagenome (IMG submission 9464)
TCCACGCCGGCACGGGTAGCGTCGAACATCGCTTCACTGTATTTTATCTGCGCTTTAGCCGATTTTATATTTCCCTGGTTGCGGTTGAATGCCGGAAGTTCTACGCCAAAACCCAGCGTGGTGAGATTCTTTACGTATCCACCCTGTTGGTCGTAATTCAGGTTAATCGTCATATCGGGAACACCCATTGCCCGTTGCAATTTGTAGTTGAGCGTGCTCAGGTTGCTGTTGAGCTTGGCTATTTTCAGATCAGGACGCATGGCGTAGGCCGAATCGATCACCGCAGCCAGCGGATATTTCGTAGGGTCGAGTTTAGCCAGTACAGCGTCGTCTATGTCGGGCACCACAAACACATTACGAGCCTGCAACAAGGTTCGCATTTCGCTTTGCACATCGTTTAGTTGTATTTGCAGGTCGTTGTATTCGCTTTGCAGGTTGTAGAGCTGTGCTTTTACACGAATCACTTCTTTTTCGGATATATAACCCTTGCCTTTTTGTTGTGCAAAGGCATCGGTGACCTGTTGCAGAGCGGTAATTTCGGTGTGATACACCGCAGCCGACTGCATCAGAAAGTGAATATTAAAGAAGTCGGTACGCAAACTGTGTTTCAGCGTTCGCAGCAAGTCGTAGAACTGATATTCGGACAGGGTGGCATTGGCCTGCGCTATTTTTACCTGTTTATTATGCTTGCCGGCCAGCAGGATAAGCTGCGACAAACCCACCGATACCTCGCCATTGCTCCCTACGGGAAAAAATTGTTTGGTAGCCGTTTGATAAAGTGTTGTTCCTACAGTCAGATTGGGATTAGGAAATAACCGTGCCTGAGCCACCAGGGCTTTTTGAGCGTCAATGTTGTAACGCTGAGCCAGCAGCATCAGGTTTTTTTTCAGAAAAACAGTTTCTACACTGTCAAGTTTCATTTTCAGGGTATCGGGTCGGAACCCTACGTCGGATTGCGACTTTGCCACCACAGCCGATAACAGGCACAGGGCAAGCGCTGCAAGTTTTATTAATCGTTGCATTGGTCTATTAAATTAAGTTATGGAAAATGGTTTTTTCTATATAACAACAGAAAAGGGATAAATGCTCATGAAAAGCCATGGAAAATGCAGTGACCGAACCAATGGCGTCTTGTCACAGGGCATCGGAACTACCAGATAACCTGATGCTGGAAACAACCGATAATTATCTCCCGTGCAATCGGGACTGTAGCTCCACAATAGGGAGCACAACTACGGTAAGCTTTAAAATAAAGAGAATTTATTATCTGCAATTAAACAGACAGGGTCTGGGGCGGATTGGGACGAACTTCTTTGCAATACAGATTGACCAGATTTTCGTTTTTGGGAATGTCGTAAACTATTTTTTGCGGAAAAGCCTCCAGCTTAAAAACAATGAGCGAACGTGGAAACCATTTCAGATCGAAATGAACAATATTCTGTTGTTGTTTGGAATTATTATTGGCGTTTGCTTTATCGTGGAAAGTGTTTTTTGAAAATCCGAATATATTCTCAACCAAAAACTCAGCCTCCGAGTCCACATAATCCTGCTCTTCGACAGAATTGGATATGCTTGCCGGAGTATAAAAGCGAAGCGAATCTACGCTCAGATTGAGAGTCTGAACGGCAAGAAGCAAAATTAAGCAATAGTAAGCAGTATGTCTGAAAGTTGATTTCATATTCCGATGCAAAGGTAAAACGCTAAAGCCGTAAAATAGTTTCATTTCCATTAAATTTAGCACTACTTAATATCTTCATGGGCATTTGTAATAATTGTTTAACTAACGTGCCGAACCCCTATACGTAAATGATAATTATTATTGCTGCGTTTTTTACCGCAATAGTTCCCACGAGTTTCAACTAGAAGATATAAGACTAAGAACACATAGTATTATCCCGGGTACCGGGATAATTTCAGACTAAGCAAAAGTATCGTCAGATACTTTTACTATGTGACCTAAGTCTTTTTCCCCCATTATTTCTATGTGTGCTTTGTGATAGAAATAGTTCATTAAATATTGGAAACTACTTGCCTATCCCCGGGTAGCCAAACGAAACCGCAACGGGCATTAATACTTAGCGCCTGTAGACGGTTTTATTTATGTTTTCAACTGTTTTCAAAAAAAATGTTCCAAAAAGGCTTTATTATACAAAATACTTTTCATATATTTGCCCTCACTTAATTATACTGTTGATTTAATCAATTAAAACTTCGATGCTTATGAGTTCAACATCGTCGAAACCCGCTTCTCAGGCCGGTTCTGCTCATAGTATACAATCTTTCTCCTCTTCCTCTGCTGCGGAAGCACTCATTTTGTGTGCAATAAGTTATTTAGTTTGCACAATGATGTCTGACAAGTTCACAATGGCATCTGTCGAGCGCACAATAATATCTGTCAAGCTCACAATGACATCTGTAGGACGCACAATGGCGTCTGTCAGGCACACAATGAGGTCTGACGAGCGCACAATGAACAAATATTTATTCGCATTCCACTTCAATATCGATAATAGGCAATTGTCGGCAGGCAATTCTCCATTATAAAATCAAAAAACAATCACAAACCCTTAAATTTCATTTTAGATTATGACACGAAAATCGATTAATTTATTAGACATGTTGAAGAGTGTTCTCCAATTTTTCACCGAGAACCCACAGTTGTTAGAAGGTAAACTTGCGTTGCAAGCATCAGTAGAAAAACTTAGAGCCTACATTAGCGAGGTTGAGGTACTGGAACAGGCACAAGCCAAAAATGCCAAAACAGAGACGGTATTAAAAGGTGAAACTAAAACAGCTTTAATAAATGCTGCTTTAAAAGTTCTTGCCGGAATAGGTGCTCATGCTGCGGCTATCAACGACACTCGCCTGAAGACGGATTCTGACATAACTGAGTATGACCTGAAGCGCTTGCGCCAAAACGACTTGATTACAGAGATTCATTCTATTTACGACATGGCATTGCCCATCGCTACCGAGCTAATAACCTGGCACGTAACGAAACACGACATCGATGCGCTCGATACCAATTCCGCTGCATTTGAAGCGAAAGATCCGGCTATCAAAAACATCAAAGCTCGCTCAGCAAAAGCTACTGCCGACATCAAGGAAAAACTGGACGAAGCCTACGACTTTACCAAAGACTCAATTGATGCCATGATGCTACCGTTTAAAACAGTAAACCCAACAGCATACGGCCATTACCAGAAAGCCCGCGAAATAATTCATATAGCTGGCGGGCATAAAAAAGGACCTACGCCCGATGACAGTACAACGAAAAAATAAGTAAGGATTAAGAGGGACGCGAATGGCTTGCGCCCCTTCTTTCAGCCTTTATGTAATTCTGGAAACCATTGTAATACATCGAACTCGTAGAGTTCAATATGCATAACCCCCAACGAAGTTGGGGGTAAAACAGCCAACGACACAACAACCCGCAGGGTTGAATTAGACCATCATTAACCCACAAACTCTATGGCAAGCTATCGACAACGTTGCACCCTCCGCCAATTATGAACTATGCATTATGAATTATGCATTGATTTCTGTCATTCTGTCACCAAAGCCCCCGTGGCACTTTTTTTGAATAACACAACGCCGGACAAACCAATAAGTCTGAGTACGACTTGAAATCGTGCCCCGACTATGCATGTATAAAACAAATCAACATATTAAACCAATTAACTTATAAACTACAATGGGTAAAGGAAACATCGGGGTAACGAGTGATAATATCTTCCCCGTTATCAAGAAATTTTTGTACAGCGATCACGAAATCTTTTTGCGTGAATTAGTGTCGAATGCCGTAGATGCCACACAGAAGCTCAAAACATTTGCTGCTGTAGGCGAATACAAAGGAGAACTGGGCGACCTCACTGTGCGGGTGTCTATCGACAAGAAAAAAGGCACTCTTACCATCTCCGACCGCGGAATTGGGATGACTGCCGACGAAATCGATAAATACATCAACCAGATTGCTTTCTCGGGAGCCGAAGAATTTTTGGAAAAATACAAAAACGATGCACAAGCCATTATCGGCCACTTCGGACTTGGTTTTTATTCATCATTTATGGTTTCCAAACAAGTGGAAATCTTTACGCAATCGCACAAAGAAGACAGCACAGCACAACATTGGTCGTGCGACGGTAGTCCGGAATACAACCTCGAAGACACCATCAAAGCCGACCGTGGAACCGATATTGTATTGCACATTGACGATGAAAATAAAGACTTCCTCGAAGAATCAAAAATTCAGGAATTACTTACCAAATACTGCAAATTTCTTCCTATAGAAATTGCTTTTGGTAAAAAGAAAGAATGGAAAGACGGTAAAAACGTAGAAACCGATCAGGATAATATCATCAACAATCCCAATCCGGCATGGACACGCAAACCTGCCGATCTGACCGAAGAAGATTATGCTAATTTCTACCACGAGTTGTTCCCGATGGGCGAAGATCCGCTGTTCCACATTCACCTCAACGTAGATTATCCGTTTAACCTCACCGGTATTCTGTACTTTCCAAAGATCAAAAACAACATCGACATGCAACGCAATAAAATTCAATTGTATTGCAATCAGGTATTCGTTACCGATCATGTCGAAAACATAGTACCCGAATATCTTACGTTACTTCACGGTGTGATCGATTCACCCGATATTCCGCTGAACGTATCGCGCAGCTACCTGCAAAGCGACAGCAACGTAAAGAAGATTTCGAGCCACATTACCAAAAAAGTAGCCGACCGCTTACATGAGATTTTCAAGACCGATCGTCCTCAGTTCGAAGAAAAATGGGATAACCTGAAACTCTTCATCCAGTACGGTATGCTCAGCGACGAGAAATTCTACGAACGCGGTGAAAAATTTGCCCTGTTGAAAAACATCGATAGCAAATACTTCACCTTCGAAGAATACAAAACGCTGGTTGGCGAAAACCAGAAAGATAAAAACGGCGATCTTATTTATCTTTACACCACCAATGCCGACGAGCAATACAGCTACATTCAACACGCCAAAGACAAAGGTTACGATGTGCTGATTATGGACGGACAACTGGACGTACACGTAGTAAGTCAGCTGGAACAAAAATTCGAAAAGACACGTTTTGTTCGCGTAGACAGCGATGTGATCGACAAGATAATCCAAAAAGAAGACGTCAGCAAGGTAACCCTTACCGACGATCAGCGCGATGCACTCGTAACTGTATTCGATTCTCAGATTCCGGTATTAGATAAAACAAATTTCATTGTCACTTTTGAACAACTTGCTCCTACTGCCAATCCGCTTTTCATAACGCAAAACGAATTTATGCGCCGTATGAAGGACATGTCGGCCATGCAGGGTGGTATGATGAGTTTTTATGGCGAAATGCCCGACAGCTACAACCTGGTGGTAAATACAGCTCATCCGATTATCGAAAAACTGTTAGCCGATGAAGAAGCTGCTTGCGGTGCCGGTGTAGCTCCGTTTATTACGGAAATTGCGCTTGCAGAGAGCAAGAAATCGACATTAAAAGAAAACCACAAAGACAAAAAAGACGAAGAAATTCCAAGCACTGAAAAAGCTCAGTTGGAAGAACTTGAAAAACAAATTCAGGAACTTACCGATAACAAAAAGGCGGTGCTCAAATCTTTTGCTTCGGACAACAAACAAGTTCGTCAGCTTATTGATCTGGCGTTGTTGGCAAACAACATGCTAAAAGGCGAAGCGTTGGCAAACTTTGTAAAACGCAGCGTGGAACTTCTATAAAAGAATCAGATCAGGAATCCGGAATTTTTTGATTGAAAATTAAGAGAAAGCGTCCTTCGAGAATAGTCGAAGGGCGCTTTCTTTTATACCGAAAATCCCGATTGAGGCACATATTCCGATTCCAAATTTACAGTAAAAGAATAGCTCCTATCTCAATTATTTATTGTATATTTGTCTGTTTTTCGAGATGGTACGCTTTTTTGTAAGCAAAAGCGAAAGATCATCTTCAAACAACTGTAATCAAATAACTTAAAATAAAAATGAGCGAAGAAGAAAAAGCAAGAAACACTGCAAGTGCCAATTATGGTGCTAGTAGCATTCAAGTGCTGGAAGGTTTGGAAGCAGTACGTAAACGTCCTGCCATGTACATTGGTGATATTGGAATAAAAGGGTTACACCATTTGGTATACGAAGTGGTAGACAACTCCATCGATGAGGCCTTAGCCGGACATTGCGATACTATTCAAGTTTTTATCAACGAAAACAATTCTATCACAGTTATCGATAACGGACGTGGTATCCCTGTTGATTTCCACGAAAAAGAAGGCAAATCTGCTCTTGAAGTAGTTATGACCGTGCTTCACGCCGGTGGTAAGTTCGACCACGGTAGCTACAAAGTTTCCGGTGGACTACACGGTGTGGGTGTATCGTGTGTGAATGCACTTTCAACTTTACTTCACGTGGAAGTTTCACGTAACGGCAAACTGTATATGCAGGAATACGAATGTGGTATTCCTAAATTTCCGGTGAAAGAAATCGGAACTTCAACCACCAACGGAACATTGGTTACTTTCTTACCTGATAGCAGCATCTTCATCGAGTCGGTTTACAAGTGGGATATTCTGGCTAACCGCTTACGCGAACTAGCATTTCTGAATGCCGGAATCACCCTGACATTGACAGACAAACGTTTCAAAAACGAAGACGGAACATTCAAATCGGAAGTATTCCATTCCGACGAGGGATTAAAAGAATTTGTTGAATACATTGATGAAGCCCGCGAAAAATTAATCGACAGCGTTATCCATATTTCTACCGAAAAGAATGGTATTCCTGTTGAAATTGCGATGACTTACAATACTTCGTACAACGAAAACATTCACTCATACGTAAACAATATCAATACTATCGAAGGTGGAACCCATCTGGCCGGTTTTCGTCGTGGGTTGACCCGTACGTTGAAAAAGTATGCTGAAGACAGCAAGATGCTAGAAAAACTAAAAATTGACATCAATGGTGATGACTTCCGTGAAGGATTGACCGCCGTTATTTCAATTAAAGTTCAGGAACCTCAGTTCGAAGGTCAGACCAAAACAAAGCTGGGTAACAACGAAGTAATGGGATCGGTAGATATGGCCATCGGCGAAGCGCTTGGGAACTATCTGGAAGAAAATCCGAAAGCAGCCCGCATAATTGTTGAGAAAGTAATACTTGCCGCTACAGCCCGTTACGCAGCGCGCAAAGCGCGCGAGATGGTGCAACGTAAATCACCTCTTTCGGGTGGCGGACTACCAGGTAAACTGGCCGACTGTGCGGATAAAGATCCTGAAAAATGCGAGTTATTCCTTGTCGAAGGGGATTCGGCAGGTGGAACGGCCAAACAAGGTCGTAGCCGTCAGTTTCAAGCCATCTTGCCATTGCGTGGTAAAATTTTGAATGTAGAAAAAGCCATGCAACACAAAGTGCTCGAAAGCGAAGAAATACGCAATATATATACCGCTCTCGGCGTTACTATTGGTACTGAAGATGACAGCAAGGAATTGAACATAAAAAAACTGCGTTATCACAAAATCATTATCATGACCGATGCCGATGTGGATGGTAGCCACATTGCAACATTGATTATGACTTTCTTCTTCCGTCACATGAAAGAGCTGATTGAGCAAGGCTATTTATACATTGCCACTCCTCCACTCTATCTGTGTAAAAAAGGGAAAAACGAAGAATATTGCTGGACAGAAGGACAACGTCAGGCTTTCATCCAGAAATACGGCGGTGGAACAGATAGCGGAATTCACACGCAACGTTACAAAGGTTTGGGAGAAATGAACGAAATCCAATTGTGGGATACAACCATGAACCCTCAACATCGTACATTGCGTCAGGTTAATATTGAGAATGCAGCTGAAGCCGATCACGTTTTCTCGATGCTAATGGGCGACGATGTAGCACCACGCCGTCAGTTCATTGAACAAAATGCAACTTACGCTAAAATTGACGCTTAATATTGGGAACCGGTTTATTAGTTGAGTGGTTTATTGGTAAGTTTATAAAGTCTGAGTGGCTAATCAATCGATGAACAAAACTATGAACTATCAATTATAAACTGTCAACTACAAAAATGAACATAGCCGTATTCTGCTCTTCGAGCAATCATATAGCCGATCACTACAAGCAATCAGCTTTTCTTTTGGGAAAGCTGATTGCCCAAAGTGGAAATACGCTGGTATACGGTGGAGCAACAGGTGGATTGATGGACTCGGTGGCCGAGGGAGCTCAAAGCCAGAAGGGTTTGATCATTGGAGTTATTCCGTACGCTGTTATCAAAATGAATCGGCAGAGTGCGCTATCTACCCAACTTATCACGGTGGAAACCATGAGCGAACGCAAGGCCCAAATGAGGTTCTTTGCTGACATATTTGTGGTACTTCCGGGTAGCTACGGGACACTGGACGAAATGCTGGATATTGTTGCTTCGGGCATAGTAGGCGAACATAAGAAACCATTGATAATAGTCAACCAAAATGGCTTTTACGATCTTTTTCTCAAGCAAATTGATCACATGCGCAGTGAATCATTCATCCCTTCGGATGAAAAATACAAACCGATAATTGCCCGTGACATTACGAGCTGTATGGAACTAATTAATTTGTCGAATAAAAACTCATAATATCGTAGCTTTATGAATCTGTTTTGGAAAAAACTCTTTGGAGAAATTACTCCTACAGCTAAACTGGAAAAAGACGAAGCTGAATTAAAGGAAGCAATGCATCGCTATGCAGAGGTTGAAAAATCAGTGGAACTTGTAGAATACAAGAAGCTCTTTCATATTGTAAAGTCAGCCAAGTTTCAGGAGAACAAGAAAATTCTTCAAAACAGAAAGTACAAGGATACTGAAGAATACAGAATCAATAATAAGTTCAAAAAACTTCAAAATTCGCCGGCAATTAAGACCTATTATGAAGTGCTTGAATCTGAAGCGCTGAAACATTACCTGAAATTCAAATCATCCCCCGATTTCGAACTATTGGGAAACAAAGACAAAGTAAAAGCTTCCGAAGCACTTCAGAAACTGAAACACTTTGAGAAATCAAAAGGATTTAAAACCTATAGTCGCTTTCACGATTCATACGTCATTACCGAATACGAACAGCTGAAAGCCAAAGTAGCAACTCCTGAATTTATAAAAGCAAATGAGTTCTGGGCCAATGAAAAACGCTGGCATAGCACACCCGAGTTTGCTCAGCAGGAACGTTTTTACGAACTGGCAAAAAATCCGGACATTGTATTTTTTGAAAAAGAGAAACCGGAACGATTTGAAAAATACCGCGCGCTCAAACAGTCTTTTCAGGATGAATTTAGCTGGAATACGCTGGACAAATCGCGCTGGAACTTTGGATTTCATTACAAAAGCGAAGAACTTATCGGTGATCATTCATTTGCTAATGAAAAACAAGCAAATAACTCTGGAAAAAACATTTCGGTAGTTGATGGTATTCTAAAACTTGAAACCAAACAGGAAAAAGCTACCGTACGAGCCTGGCATCCTAAAAAGGGTTTTGTTCAACAGGAATTTGATTACACTTCCGACGTACTTCAAACGGCCGATTCTTTCCGTCAAAAAGAAGGTGTTTTTCGCGCTAAGCTTCGTTGTACAGGAAACCTTCATCATACATTCTGGCTTGGAAGCGACACCAAATTACCTCATATCAATATCTTCCATTTCGATGGAAAGCAGATAACCCTTGGAAATGCAAACAAAGATTTAGTTGACGGAGTGCAAATAAAAGGATTAAATCCTTCTCAATATTTTATTTACACTCTGGTGTGGACAGAAAAGCAGTTGATATGGATGATTAATAATTATGAAGTATATCGTACAACGAGCAATATTCCTTCCGAACAACTCTATTTAGCATTCAACTCTTTCATCTCCGGCAAACAACACGGAGACACCGGAAATCTGGAAGTAGATTGGGTGAGAGTATACACGAATTAATACATACACACGCCGGATATTCCCATACCAACACACAAAAAGTATGTGAACCCCGGATATTTAATCAAGGAAATGATTGAAAATCAAAAAATAAATGTTCTCAACCGTTTTGATATTGGTGGGAATAACCGCTTTGTACTCATTGCCGGACCATGTGCCATCGAAACCGAGGAAATGACAATGGAAGTGGCCCGCACTTTAAAAGAAATATGTGGTGAACTGGGAATTCACCTTATTTTCAAGTCCTCTTTCGATAAGGCCAACCGTTCTTCGGTAAAATCTCCTCGCGGAGTAGGTATGGAGCGTGGTCTGCAAATTCTGCAACGCGTAAAAACAGAATTAGACTTACCCATCGTAACCGATGTACATGAAACATGGCAATGCGCCGAAGTGGCTAAGGTTGCCGACATGTTGCAAATTCCCGCATTTCTTTCCCGACAAACCGATTTACTGGTAGCTGCTGCTAAGACCGGCAAAATTGTAAACGTAAAAAAAGGACAGTTCATGGCCCCCTGGGACATGAAGAATGTAGTGGACAAACTACGCGATTCGGGCAATGAAAACATTCTGCTTTGCGAACGCGGATCCAGTTTTGGATATAACAATCTGGTGGTGGATATGACTGGATTGGTAGAAATGCGCAATTATGGTTTCCCGGTAGTTTTTGATGCAACACATGCTGTGCAGAAACCCGGAGGACAAGGAACTTCAACCGGAGGGAACCGCGAAATGGTTCCGTATTTGATGCGCGCAGCATTGGCCGTTGGTGTTGATGCCATTTTTGCCGAAGTACATCCCGACCCCGATCATGCTTTTTCGGACGGACCAAATCAATTATACCTTTCGGGCATTCGCGAAATTTTGGAACAGGCAATTGCGATAGATAATATTACGAAACAGCTAGCAGTAAGCAGTAAGCAGCAAGTTGTAAACACGAAACTACCAACTACAAGCTACCAACTACCTACTAAAATAAAACTCTTATTAACTGATGTAGATGGCGTTTTGACAGACTCCGGCATGTATTATTCCGAAGCCGGTGATGAACTGAAGAAATTCAACACACACGACGGCATGGGCTTGCAGTTGGTTAAGGCAAAAGGAATTAAAACCGGCATTGTGACTTCCGAAAATACCAAACTGGTAGAACGTCGGTTCCAAAAACTAAAACTGGATTATTTATACCAGGGAAAACGGGAAGGCGGAAAGCTGGCTTCGGTAAAAGAAATCTGCGAAAAAGAAGGTATTTCACTGTCGGAAGTTGCATACATAGGCGATGACGTAAACTGCTTCGAGTTATTATCAGCCGTTGGGTTGGCAGCTTGTCCCGCCGATGCGTTAGATACCATAAAAAATATACCCGGCATTGTTCAGATGAAGAAAAAAGGCGGAGAAGGCTGCGTTCGGGAATTTGTGGAAATGATTATGAATAATTACTAAGATTTCGAAGAACAAATTATTTAAAATAATGCTTAGTGCATCTTGTTGCCCCAAGTAGTTTAGTAATAAAACAAAATGGATTTTATACAACGAAGCAAAGAGATATTCAATCTTGAAATTGCCGAACTCCAAAAGCTTTCGGAAAAGATTGGTCCGGAGATAAACGAAGCCGTTGAAATGATTTATGCCTGCAAAGGGAAATTAGTGATTATGGGCATCGGTAAAACCGGCATTATCGGCCACAAAATTGCATCCTCGCTGGCTTCAACCGGAACTCCGTCCATTTTTGTCAATGCTGCCGAAGCTATGCACGGCGACCTGGGCATGGTAAGCGAGAATGATATCGCACTACTAATTTCGAATAGTGGTCATTCTGCTGAAATTTTGAATGTCGTGGCACCATTGAAAGAAATAGGTTGTACTGTAATAGCAATGACAGGCAACCTGAAATCTGCATTAGCTCAGGAAGTATCGCTGGTGCTTAATATCGGAATTTCAAAAGAAGCCTGTCCGCTGGGACTGGCACCCACCACCTCTACCACCGCCACACTGGTTATGGGCGATGCATTAACTGTTTGTCTGATGGAACGCCGTGGGTTTAAAGCTGAGAATTTTGCCCTTTATCATCCCGGAGGTGCACTTGGACGTCGATTGATTTCGCGGGTTAAAGATGAAATGTTTACCGACATTCCGAAAGTATACGAAAGTACACTCTTCAAAGATATTATTTACGAAGTAAGCAACAAGCGTCTGGGAATGACGATGGTTTATAATGACCGCGAACAGGCTATAGGAATAATTACCGATGGTGATATCCGTCGGGCTATTCAGCGCTTTGACGAACTGAAACATCTGAAAGCCGCCGACTTTATGACACATGGTTTCAAACGGATTACGCAGGACGAAATGATTACCGAAGCGTTGGAGATCATGGACATCAACAAAATAACTACATTAACTGTACTTGATGAGCATGAACAGGTAGTGGGGATATTATCCATTCATAATATTATTGATTTCAGATAGCATAATAGTTACAAGGAACGAGTTATGAGCTATGAATTATATAATCTAAGAATTGCAGTAAATAATAATACACTCAAAAACACATATTAAAATTTCGGATATTGAAATTCAAGAAAATCTATATTGAGATAACGAATAGCTGCAATTTCGATTGCAGCTTTTGTTTTAAAACAGCACGAGCAAGCAGGTTCATGTCTGTAGATGAATTTCGATTGGTCGTGGAGAAGGTTCGCCCTTTCACCAACTATATTTACCTGCATGTACTCGGCGAACCATTGTTGCATCCGCATCTGGATGAAATTCTCAGCATTGCCGAAACTGCCGGACTTAATATCAACATTACCACCAACGGCGGATTGCTGGAGAAAAAGAAAGAAATTCTACTAAAGCACTCCATCCGCCAAATCAATATTTCGCTGCACGATGCCGAAGAAAATATAGCGTCACTCAAATGGTCGGAATATTTAAACTCCGTTCTTGATTTTGCTACTGAAATAGCCCCAAAAACCTACGTATGTCTCCGCTTGTGGAATACCAGTAATATGGAGAGCACTCACTTTAATACGCTTTGTCTTGATCAGATTGCCGGGCAATTTGAACTTACCACCCAACTGCTGAACGAAAAAACAAGTGGAAACGGAGTGAAGCTGGCCGATCATATCTTTCTGCAACGGGCACCACGCTTTGCATGGCCGGATGAAAGCAACCCTCAGACACAAACACAGAAAAACTGTTATGCACTTCGCGACCATATTGCCATATTGGCCGACGGACAAGTAGTGCCCTGCTGCCTAGATGCCGATGCAAACATGAAACTCGGGAATATATTCACTGAAAATCTGGTCGACTTACTTGCAACTGACAAAGCAAAAGACATAAAAAAAGGATTCGAACAACGTAAAATTGTCGAACCCTTTTGTGCTACCTGTGGCTTTATTATCGACTAAAGTTTTAGTCCATCCAGCAGTTGAACATAGATTTCAATAGCTTCCTCAATCTCGCTCAACAGGATATATTCATCGGCAGTGTGCGAACGCGACGATTCGCCCGGACCCATTTTCAAACTGGGGAAAGGCATCAGCGCCTGATCGGAAAGTGTGGGCGATCCGAAAACAGAACGATTTAATTCCCGCCCGCGTTTTACAACAGCATGAACCAATGGGGTAGCTGTTGAACTTAGTCGTGTAGAACGAGGCTGTACATCACAACTTACATGCTTACGTATTTCGTCCAAAATCTCCTGATTCGAATACATCTCGTTGCTCCGGACATCAACCACAAAGGAACATTTATCGGGTACCACATTGTGTTGCGTTCCGGCATTTATTTGGGTAACTGTCATTTTTACAGCGCCAAGCAAATTCGATTTCCGATCAAACTCAAAGGTACTAAACCACTCTATGGCAGGCAAAGCTTTATAAATAGCATTGTCACCTTCATTTCGGGCAGCATGTCCTGCCTGTCCCTGAGCAATACAGTCGAGAACCATCAGGCCCTTTTCCGCTACCGCCATATTCATCCCCGTAGGTTCACCAACAATCGCAAAATCAATCTCCGGAAGTTCGTGCAGCAAACTCTCTATGCCGTTTTTTCCTGAAATTTCTTCCTCTGCCGAAGCGGCAAAAATCAGATTATAACTTTGTTGCTGTTGTGTCAGATAAAAAAAAGCATGCAACAGGCTCACCACGCTTGCACCCGCATCGTTACTACCCAGCCCAAACAGTTTTCCGCTTTCAATAGTTGGTGCAAATGGATCATGCACCCAACCGGCAACCGGTTTCACTGTATCAATATGCGAATTAAGCAACACGGTGTACCGTGTTGGATCAAATCCGGGACTCAATAGCCATACGTTATTTTCTTTTCGTACAGCTATATATCCTTTAATTTGTATATATCGTTCGATAAAATCGGCAACCGCCTTTTCGTCCTTACTGAACGAAGAAATCGCTATCAGTTGCCTGAGCAGTGCAACTGCATCGTTCGCTTCTTCCTGAAACTTCATCTTATTTAATCAGCTTATTGGTTTGCAACCATGTTTTTAATAAATCGGGCCAGTTATCGGCAGGGATTCCTTTTTTGCGCATGCCAAATCCGTGTCCACCAACATCAAATTTATGAAGTTCGGCAGCTACATGATTATCTTTTAATGCTTTCAACAAGTTCTCACTATTGGCAATCGGCACCGCTCCATCATCTTTTGCATGAACAATAAATGTAGGTGGAGTTTTTTTTGTCACCTGCAACTCATTCGAATACAGTTTCACTAATTCATCAGAAGGTTCCTTACCCAACAGATTCTCGCGCGAGCCGGCATGGGTCAGTTCTTTGTTCATCGTTACCACCGGATAGGCTAGAATCATAAAAGCCGGACGGTTCGTTTTCGTTTTAAAATGAGTACCCACCGTTGAGGCTAGATGACCACCAGCCGAAAATCCCATGATACCTATTTTATTTCGGTCGATGTTCCATTCTTTAGTCCGCTGATGTACTATTGCCAATGCAGCTTGAGCATCAGTCAACGGAATAGCAGGGTGACCGTTAGGCATGCGATAATATAATACAAAAGCCGTTACTCCCAAATCATTAAACCATTTGGCAATTTCGGAACCTTCTTTAATCTGAGAGACACCCACATATCCACCTCCGGGACAAATGACTACCGCTGTACCATTGGCTAACTCCTTAGCGGCCGGATAGGCATACATACGTGGATCAGACGTGTTCACTATAAATTCAGGATCGCGGTAACTCTCAGGCACAGTAATTCCGTTACTTTCGGCCGGGGCATTTGGATAAAGTTTTATTTCTTGTTGAGCTTTTAAAGCATTGCTCATAAATAGAGCCGGAATAAATAAATAAAGGATGCGTTTCATTGTTTTACTATAGGATTATTTTTTAAGAGATTTGGCTAACGCCGATTTTCAATTCTCACTTCGTTTGAAATGGCAATCAATGTCATTCTGAGCAAAGCGAAGAATCTACTTTTTTTACCGAACAATGATAATTGCCAGTCAAAAAATCCAAACTGTCTATTGAGCGATTGGAAGTACCAATACTACTTCTTTTTTTCGTAATCCAACATTTTTTTCTTGCAATCAAGCCCCCAACGAAAACCACCCAAACCACCATCGGTGCGAATAACACGATGACAAGGGATGAGGTAAGCAATAGGATTTGCACCAATGGCTGTTCCTACAGCACGTACAGCTTTAGGACGCCCAATGGCTTCGGCAATTTGAGCATAAGTAGCGGTTTTACCCGCCGGAATACGTTGTAAAGCACGCCAAATGGATAACTGAAATTCTGTTCCAATCGGATTTAATAGGGGTCTTTGTCCCTCTTCAAAGATCTGACGGGCAAGTCGGGCGGCTTTTGCATCATTCTGACGAAAATCAGTCTCAGGAAAACGATTATCCAAATCGGCATAGGCACCTTCTTTACTCTCAGGGAAAATCAGGGCACAAATACCATCGTTAGAAAAAACAATACAGCATTCTCCAAAAGGAGTTTGTGCGAACCCAAAGGACGGCTCAGAAAGAGGAGGTAATTGTCTCATAGACGCGTACGATTTTTATTGTATAGAAAAATAAAAGTAATCAGGTTTTGGATAATTTATTGTAAAATAATTATCTAATGCTGGATCTTTATATAAAGTCAACTACATTTGTTGCAAATTTACGTATAATAATCTAGCATTACTCAAAGTATGACGAAAATAAATCAAACATCTGTGGTTTGTCTATTTCCGTATGATTTACAATTCGCGAATATTACTCTAACCGTCAAATGAATGAGAAAAACTGACGAAAAAACATATTTCAGCGAAAAATATAACATCAAATAGCTTTATAAAAGTATCATAAATACAAGTTTTGATAAAAGAAACGCATCAATTAAACACCAATTAAACAACATTGTTTATGAAAAAGAAAATTTTTATAAGCTGCTTAGTATCACTTAGCCTGCTTACAAGTATTTCGGCACAAACCAGCACATCAAAATGGCAATCAACACCTATTTCCATTGATGGAGATGGAGATGACTGGGGAAGTCTGCCACGTTTTTTCAATAGTGAAGCCAACGTAAAATACGAGTTCAGAAATGATGCTCAGAATCTTTACATCATTTTGAAATCTGCCGACAGAGCTACACAAATGCAACTAATGATGGCTGGATTTAATGTGAAGCTGAAAGTAAAAACATCACCCCCTACAAAAGTGGGCATCATTTTTCCAGCCATGAAAATGGGCGAAATGCCACCTATGACAAACAATCAGCAGGGGAAAACAGAGAAACTGGAAGATAAAACTACAACAAGCCCTGAATTTATGCCCAAAGATACAGCCATACTTGACGGCTTTGCATATTCAAAAGGAAAAATCACGTCAAAGAATGATGATAATGAGAGTATTTGTTTTGCCAAGAGCAAAGCAAATCACGAACAAACGACTTATGAAATCCGAATTCCCCTTCGCGAGATATACGGCAAAGAATATGCTTTGGAAAGTGTAAGTTCAACCCCTCTTCAACTACAAGTAAACATCAATGAACTTTCCCAAAAGAATAAAAAAGGAGCAAAAGGACAAATGGGACGTGGAGGAAGATCTGGCGGAGGCCCCGGAGGAATGGGTGGCGGCGGAATGGGCGGCGGTGAAATGGGTGGCGGAGGCCCCGGAGGAGATATGGGTGGAGGTGGAATGCCCGGAGGAGGTGGCGATATGCCTGAAGGAGAAATGGGCAGTGAAACGCAGGCCGAAGGAAGTAATAGTTTGTCTATGAATCGCAAAAGCTTCAGTATTGAGTTCAAATTATCAATTAAGCAGTAAGCTTAAAGCTCAAAAAAAATGAGCTAGATCTTACCTACTATTCATTATTTTGTAAATGCTAATGCCGGTAACTAACACTATAAAAACCGTTCAGCTCGTATGTCTGAACGGTTTTAGTTTTTTTATGTGCTTACAATCACTAACACTGGAGTTAACAGGTAATGTATCAGATTTGGCGTTACTTAAATAAGTGCATGTAAATTAATGAATATTTATATGATTGTAATAGAAAATGGTGGGTGTATGCTCACCATTTCTTATTTTTATAGGCTTAAAATCAATCAAAACAATAAAATATGAGTGAAAATAGCCCTTCATGTATCAGATTTGGCGTTAGCCACTTTTGTCCAGCTTGTAAATCAGAGAATCTAATAAAGAGTGGTAAAACGGCTAATGGCAAACAACGCTATTGTTGCAAAGAATGTTGTAAACGGTTTATCATACACTACAGCTACAACGCTTATCAACCGAATACTAATCAATAAATTATCCTTTTTACTAAAGAAGGGTTGGGTATACGCAGTACTGCCCGTGTTTTAGGTATATCGGTAACAACTTTATTAAAACGAATTATTACCATTGCCGAAGGTATTCAGCAACCGCCCGTTGCTATGAGCAAAAGCTACGAAGTAGATGAGATGAGAACCTATATTGGGAAGAAATCACTTCTTCGTTGGATAGTCTATGCACTGGAGAGAGTAAAGAGGTGGTAAGTTTCAATGTAGGCAGACGAATCAATAAAATGTTGAAACGGGTTATCAAGAGTTTGGAACTGGCCAATGTGCGTAAGATTTACACAGATAAACTTAAGAACTATAGCTATCTTATCACTAAAAAACTTCATAATACCCACGTTCATTCCACCAATCATATTGAATGGCATAACCTTTCCATCAGAACACACCTGAAACGGCTGAACCGAAAAACTATTTGCTTCAGTCGAAGTCTGGTGGTGTTAATGGCAGTGTTGAAGATTTATTTCTGGGGATGAAAGTCTCTTAATAACACTTGAACCCAGTTGACGATAACATAGAGAATGGCATAGGTTGTTGAGCCAAATTTCGATAATGTGTCAGATTTGGCGATAGGCAATTATCTTTATTACCAATAGTGAGATTAATCAAAGAATGGTGGGTATATGCTCACCATTTTCTATTTTAGAGGCTTAAAACGTAAGAAAATGGATCCTTAAATCTCATGGCCTACTAATGTTCTTATCAATTATGTTCAAAAATATGTTTGAGGTAGCCTGCATTTGTTCCGTAATTCTTTTTTACATTGTGCACATCATTCCTGTCGCGCGAACGTTCAATCACCAACCAACCACACCAGTCTATTTTGTGTAATACAGTTTTTACTTTATTCATATTTACCTGTTTATCATTGGGAAGTGTTACCCCATCGGTGTTGGTACAATGAATCTGGCATATTCTGTCCTTACCCAGTATCCGGAGCTCTTTGTATAAATTTCGTCCGGCAACCAGTGGGTTTTGAAAATCGTAATAGATCTTTATTCCTTTAGAATCAATGTCTTTTAGTAGCTGAACCTCTCCTTTAGCATCTAAGGCTGTTTGTATTCCAATTACCACGCCTGCATCTTCGGCCATTTTGCCGATTACTTTCAGTCTTTCAATTATCCGTGGACGTAATTCAGGGTTTTTATTCAAATTACATTGTACTCCCAATGGAAGAAAGGCTACTTTTACCCCCATAGCCTGCATGGTGTTTATACAATCCTCAACTAATGCTTTGTAATTCTCCCGTTGAGCAAATGATTGGGCATAGAAGCCGGACATTGCAATGGAGGAGATCTCTATATTGTTTTCTCTTGCTTTTTGAAGGAATAACTCCTGAATTTTTTTTTTATTCAACTTGTTGTCAAATGCATCGCGTTGACCAAGCGAACCCATATCCACTTCTACTCCGTCGGCTCCGATTTCGTGAGCCAATTCGAATTCTCCTATTTTCTGGCGCTTCAGAATCATCCAGTCGCATACAGAAATTTTAAAACAAGTATGTCCGGATTTGTTTGTTTGGCTTACTTCTGTATCCGGATTTTTAGCCTGGAGGTTGAAAACTCCAATCGAAATACAAACAATAGAAAAAAAGCGTTGACTCCAACCTCGTGTTATGGTCATGGCAAACTGATTGATATAGATTTGTAATTAAAGACGGGGACTTTAATAAATTGTAATCAGAAACCAATAGGTTTTACTTAAGATTAAACGAATATAAGCAGTTGCAAGTAAATAGTTACAAGTTACAAGTTGACAAGTGGGTAGTAAGTAGTTGGAAGTCGGTAGTAAATTGTAAGTTACAAGTTACGAAATTGTTTATCTGAATATAGCCTACAAAAAACAGATCATTGATTATTAATGCGAATTAGGAGTTGAAAATAGTCCGTAGGACTTACATATCCATAGAATAAGAGACATAAGTAGTTACAAGTAAATGGTTACGAGTTACAAGACAGGTTATCTGAATTTTGCTTTCAGAAAACAGATCATTAAATATTATTGTTTACTTATATGTTTATTGTCCGTAGGACATTCATATTTTCCAGTGTGTATGCACGGGGAATTGAGTGTGGCTGTTTTTATTTTCTATTGATATGTATTCCTGTTCGTTTGAGTTCACGCCGAAGCCTACTTGAAATAACTCATTATAAATAGAATACGTGTGTACCAAACTTCTGATTCGCATTATTATTGATTACTTACCGCTTTTAAGCGACCGGGTAAATTTCGCGTTCTAATCTTCTTTTCTTTTTGATTTAGTTATACGATACTGCATTGTTTCACTGACTTGAGTAGTAAAAATTAAATAATGTTGTATTTGTGATTCTTTAATTTTGCCAATAATGTCGCACCTACGGAGCTTATTGAATTCGAAATCCGATATAATTCTACCATAATGTCGGTACTACGTACCTGTTTTAGTCACAGAGTGGCGATAGTCTGGTAGATTCAATTGTTATATAAAGACAACAAAGCTCCGTAGGTGCAACATTATTTTTCAATAAGAAATACGGCATTACCACGGCTAAATCGTTGTCGGCAACGTGACCCTTCGGTGTTGGTCGTCCTTTGTTCAGCCCTTCGGTGTTGTTGTTGATAAATCGAAGGATGTTGAGCCGTGGTAATTGACTTGTTTTACAAAATGCTTTCAAGCTTTGTTTTAAACTGAAAAAGATTTTCCAGCAATCCGTCGTTTTCATATTTTTCTAACTCGCTTTTGGCGTGGGTTCCATTGGTTACTCCAAAAGAATAGCCGCAACCGGCATTTTTACCCTCAGACAAGTCGGAAGGAGTATCGCCTATTTTGATGATCTTTCTTACATCGGTTACATTACAAAGTTCCATAGCGCGAAAAATCATAAAAGGGGCTGGTCGGCTCGCTATTACATGGTCGCTGCTGATCGATGCATTGATCAACGCGTTGCCCGCATAGTTTTGATCCAAACCTTCATTCCAATGTAGCTTTTGAAGGATGATGTCGGTCACCTTTCGGTAAAATCCGGTTGTTAGTGCAATCTTGATTTGTTGTTGCTTAAGAAATTCGAATACTTCCATAGTTCCTTCTGTCGGGAATACGTCGGTGTGCATATAATGTGCCTCCAGAATTTCACGGAAAGCATCGTACGAATAGTCGATTCGTTTGTCTAAGTCCTTTGCCGATGCCTTAGGCAATTCCCTTTTCCATAATTTCTCAAATACATTTCGTTTCGACCATCCCATCATGGCGTTTATCTCATCGTGGGTGGTGGTTAATCCGGTTTCATTTACGGCTTTGATAAAGCAATCTTCCACTTCATGGTTATCCTTGATGGTTGTTCCGGCCATATCAAAAACAATCATTTCTACATTTTGCGACATAAAATTCTTTTTATTGATTAAATAATAAGTAAATAACAAGTATTCGGGCGGTTTGTGTTGATTTATTGATTTTCAGATGAGATACACGCCCATCGAAAAATAACGAATCGCCCTGGTTCATTGTAATAGTAGTATCTCCCAGTTTGTAATCAATATCTCCTTCTACTAAATAGATAAATTCCATTCCGTCGGTAGTAACCATCTCGCGCCTGGCCTGAGGTTCTAGCTCCAGATATACAACGCTGAACGTGATATCTTTAAACGAATGGCTCATAATTGAAAAATAATGAAAGCCAATGGAGTATTCCTTTTCTATCGGCTGATAATCCCCCTTTTTTAGCAACATATAAAAAGGAGAATCTGAGCTGAAGTTTAACTGCTCAAAGAAAGTTGTCGGATTTTCATCCAACGCATTTATGATATTGAAAAGCACGGGTAACGAAGGTATTGTTCGTCCGTTCTCAATGCGCGACAATAAACCCTTGCTTACGCTTGATTTTATAGCAGCCTCCACTAATTTTAATCCTTTGCTAAGTCTGATTTCTTTTATTCGTTTCCCGACAAAGCTGATTTCGTTTCCATTCATCATGTTTACTAATAGTAAATTTATATTGATCCTGTTTTTATACTCCGCAAAAATATAAAAAATAAATTAGTCAATATGTACTGTTGTATCTATTTAATAACTATGAAATATACTTGTAATACTGATGCTGTTCCTTTGCGATGTAATTAATAACAGAGTTTAATATAAGTAAACATGAATAATAGAATGATGAAGGCCGAGGGGGATATTAATCTTACCGAAACAAGAAAAGAATGGATTGCCGGGTTGCAAACAGAAACAGTTGAACAATTAGACAACGATGCCAGCCTGTTTATTCATCAGGCTATGTCCACGCCCTGTATGGAAGTATTGGCAGCGTGTGAAGGTCCTTATATAATTACTGCTTCTGGGAGAAAGATTTTGGATTTTCATGGGAATAACGTGCATCAGGTTGGATATCGGAACAAGCATGTAATTGATGCGGTTGTAAATACATTGCAAAAATTACCTTTTTCGCCGCGTAGATATACAAATGGCGAGTCCATTCAGCTGGCAGAGAAGCTTTGTACGATGGTTCCGAGGCTAAACCGGATACTTTTTGCTCCGGGAGGTTCTGAGGCGAACTCCATAGCACTAAAGTTGTCGCGAATAGTAACCGGCAAGCATAAAGTTGTGTCTATTTGGGGTTCTTTTCATGGGGGAGGGCTCGATGCTATTTCAGTGGGTGGCGAAGCTTCTTTTCGTAAAAATACGGGTCCATTGATGCCGGGCGTGGAGCATGTTCCTCAACCGGTAAGTTATCGGTCGCTTTGGAAGAACGATCCCGATCAGGATGTGTATGTAGCGTATATCCGGCATGTTTTTGAAAACGAAGGAGATGTCGGTGCTTTTATAGCCGAAACAATTCGTAACACAGACGTGCAAATCCCGGTAAAGGGGTTTTGGCAAAAAGTGCGTGCCTTGTGCGACGAATTTAATGTAACACTTATTCTCGATGAAATTCCGATTGCCTTGGGTCGAACCGGGAAGTTCTTTGCCTTTGAACATTATGGCATAGTTCCCGACATGGTGACTATCGGGAAGGGATTGGGTGGGGGAGTTTTTCCCATGGCTGCGGTTCTTACCAACGAAAAATACAATGCAGTTGCCGAACATTCGGTTGGACATTTTACACATGAAAAATCACCGGTAGGTAGTGCCACTGCGCTGGCTGTTTTGGAGGTTATTGAACAGAATGATTTGTTGATGCGCGCACAAAAGCTTGGCAAGATCATGCAGACCCGACTGCTTGACATGCAGGAACGATTTGAGATGATCGGGGATGTGCGTGGAATCGGACTTTTGTGGGGTGTTGATTTGGTTACCGATCGTACTACCAAAGAAAGAGCCGTAGCCGAAGCGGAGCAAGTGATGTATCGTTGCCTCGAAAAGGGTTTGAGCTTTAAGGTCTCGCAAGGAAACGTAATCACTTTGTCGCCGGCACTTATAATCTCTGAGCTTGAATTGCATCAGGCTCTGGATATACTGAACGACGCCTTTCAATATTTTATCCATTAATCCTCTACTTATATGTACGCATTTCAACTGAAAATTCGTGTTTGGATGGGGCGTCAGCCCGATTGGGTGTTTGCGCTGGTCGTGTCACTTGCCGCCTTTCTCACTTATTCCTGTATGTACGCGTTCCGAAAGCCTTTTGCTGTAGGGGTTTTCGAAGGGATGAGCTTCTGGGGAGTCGACTATAAAATCTGGCTTATCACTTCGCAGATAGTAGGCTATACTTTGAGTAAGTTTTTGGGAATTAAATACATTGCGGAATTAAATGCCACTTCCCGGGCAAGGTATATTTTGATCCTTGTCGGAATAGCCGAAGTGGCTCTCTTGCTTTTCTGGCTTGTGCCGAGACCCTACAATGTTATTTTCATGTTCTTCAATGGGCTCCCGCTGGGAATGATTTGGGGTGTTGTGTTTAGCTACCTGGAAGGTCGACGGTTGACCGAATTGTTGGGAGCAGGACTCAGTGCCAGCTTTATCATTGCTTCAGGAGTGGTAAAATCGGTTGGAAAATGGCTTATGGTCGACCTGCATGTAAGCGAGTTTGCGATGCCTTTTCTCACCGGTTTACTTTTTGCCTTTCCGTTGGTCATTTCCGTCTTCTTGCTCGATTGCATTCCGCCCCCTACCACCGAAGATGAACGGCTTCGAACCAAACGCCTTCCGATGAATCGAATGGAAAGAAAGACTTTTCTACATAAATTCTACCTGGGAATTATTTTACTGGTAACTACTTATACTTTTCTAACTATTTTCAGGGAGTTACGCGATAACTTCTCGGTGGAAATCTGGAAGTCTTTGGGATACGGAAATGATCCGGGTATTTTTACAGTTGCTGAAATTCCGGTTGCGTTGTTCACGCTCATTTCGTTGGCATTAATCACCTTTGTTCGTCCCAACTACAAAGCTTTTAATCTGATCCTGTTTATCATCTTCGCGGGTTTTCTGTTGATTATTGCCGCAACCATGTTATTCACTTTTCATCTGATTGGTGGAGCAGCCTGGATGATTGTTGTCGGCATCGGTCTTTATCTCGGCTATGTGCCATTCAATGCTTTCTTGTACGAAAGACTCATTTCGTCCTTTAAGTACGTGAGTAATATAGGATTTGTCATTTATGTTTCCGATGCTTTCGGATATTTAGGTAGTCTGGGAGTTGTCTTTTACAAAAACTTCTTTAGTGCTCAGATTCGATGGATAGACTTTTTTAGTCAGGCCGGTCTTGGGCTTTCCGTGCTGGGCCTTGTACTCACCACACTATCCTATTTTTATTTCAAGAATAAATATGTTCAATTTAAATTAGACAAAGAAAATGAATAACATGAATTTACCTGAGAATCCCTATTTGCTATTAACTCCGGGTCCTTTATCGACAAGTAAAACGGTTAAGGCTGCAATGTTGCGAGATTGGTGTACCTGGGACGAAGATTATAACCTGAAAGTTGTTCAGGAAATACGGACGCGACTAACTCAACTGGCTACATCAGCAACTGATCAGTATTCTACTGTTTTAATGCAGGGCAGCGGGACATTTGCTGTGGAGTCGGTTATCGGTTCTGCCATTTCCTCTTCAGGAAAATTGCTGGTCATAGCCAATGGAGCTTATGGTCTGCGCATGACTCAGATAGCTAAGGTTTTGAATATTGCTTACGAAGCCTATATCCTGCCGGAAACCAGTCTGCCGGATCTTGCACATGTAAGAAGATTACTTGAAGAAATACCCGAAATAACCCATCTGAGCGTTGTTCACTGCGAGACCACTACCGGAATCCTAAATCCGGTACGCGAAATTATGGCATTGGCTAAGCAATATAATAAAACGACGATTGTAGATGCTATGAGTAGCTTCGGAGGAATTCCGATGGATGTCAACGAATGGAAAATTGATTTTTTGATCAGTTCAGCCAATAAATGTATTCAGGGTGTACCGGGCTTTGGGTTTATTATAGCTCGGAAAAACAAGCTGGAAGAATGCAAAAATCAGGCTCATTCGTTGTCGCTCGATTTATACGATCAGTGGATAACGATGGATGGCGGAGGAAAATGGCGGTTTACATCTCCTACGCATGTAGTCAGAGCATTTTTGCAGGCACTCGTTGAGTTAGAAGAAGAAGGGGGAATCGGAAAACGCTTCGAACGTTACTCCCAAAATCAAAGAACGCTTGTGGGAGGTATGCGACAAATTGGATTTGAAACTCTTTTACCAGATTATATGCAATCGCCAATAATCACCTCGTTTCTGTCGCCACAACAGAAAGAATATTCGTTTCTGAAATTCTATAATCTTTTGAAAGAAAACGGATATGTTATTTATCCGGGTAAAATATCAAATGGAGACACATTCCGTATCGGAAACATCGGTGAGGTATATCCACAGGACATAAATAAGCTGGTGGAGACGATACAAAGAATGGAATTTTAGTAAAGCTTTTTTTTTAGTTGTTTCGTATGAGTAAACAAATTAACGATAATGGACAATTCTTTAATTGGATTATAACATTGCATTAATTAGATAGTAATATGTTAGATGTAATTTTGCTGCAGATAAAATGTTTAATATATACAAATGCTAAACAGAACTAGTAAACTCAAATAGGTGTAATTAAAAAAGGTAAAATCAATGAGAAATTTAGTAAAACTGACTATTTTGTTATTATGCACGTTTTTTTCGGCTAATGCTCAGGAAGTATTGATTGCCGGTAGAACACAAACTCAAGCAACTGAAGCTATAAATACTGTCTCCAGCGTAAAACCTACTTTTGAATTCATGTCTACTTTGCAAGCTCAATCTACAAAAAATATAACAGACGAAATGGCTGGAAATCATTTTTTGGGAAATGAAATAGCAAAAAAAATGTATTTATTCAATGACCATTACAGTTATAAGGTACCCGTTGCTCCGGGTAACAGTGCAACAAAGACGATTTTTCGAAAGCCGGAAATTTACTTATCTGTAAAAAAGATAGAACGGTATTTAAATAAGTCGGTAAAAAAAGGTGATCTAAATAGTAATGTAGCGCAAAAAGAATACGATAAGGTGCTTAACGTTGCACTCAATATTCTTGATGAAAATACAGATAAATTTGAACAACGGTTGAGATCGGTTGGCGAAGATGCTCCAAAGCTGTTGAACATTTATCTTTATGAAGTAAAACTCGAAAATATCAACTGATTTTATCTTCCAGCGAGGGACTTCAATCATAATTATATTTCAATTATTATATTGAATTACAATCATGTACAAAAACACATGAATTGTAATAGGGGGCTTCCTACGTTTAATCAAAAAGAATATCATAACTAATAATTATAAATATGCAAAAAATTAGCGTTCTTCTATTAATTCAGTTTTTGCTGTTATATGGAACTTTTGCCTATGCTCAAAAGATTGCCGTACAAGGAAAAATTGTAGATTCCCACGGGCTGGAATTACCCGGAGTAAATATCACAATTAAAGGAAAAGGCATCGGTTCCATTACTGATGTAAATGGTCGATTCAACATTAATGCTGAAAAGGGAGATATTCTTTCGTTTTCGTATATTGGTTACGAGCCTAGTCAGGTTACAATTAAAGATCAGCATGAAATCGTTCAGATATTGCGCGAGTCTTCTCAGGCAATCAAAGAAGTTGTAGTAACGGCACTCGGTATTGAGAAAAAGGAATCCACGATTGGTTATGCTATCAGCGAAGTAGAAGGTAAAGATTTGGTAAAAGCCCGTGACCCGAACCCGATTACCGGATTAGCAGGGAAAGTGGCTGGTCTTTCAGTAGGAGCATCATCTGAAATGCTAGGCACGCCAAACGTTCTACTAAGAGGTGATAATCTGACATTGTACGTGGTGGATGGTGTTCCTATCAGTTCGGATACATGGAATATTAGCCCGGATGACATTGATTCTTACTCTGTTCTGAAAGGCCCTGCTGCTGCAGCTTTGTATGGTAGCCGAGCTAAAAACGGAGCTATTCTGATTACTACTAAAAAAGGGACTAAAGGAAAAAAAGGATTAAGCGTCGAAGTGAATTCTTCTAATATGTTCGACAAAGGATTTTTAGCATTCCCACGTTTGCAAACTGAATATGGTGCTGGCGAAAACGAAATTTATGCTTTTGGTGATGGAAAAGGGGGAGGATTGAATGATGGAGACTATGATGTGTGGGGACCTAAATTCAAAGGACAATTAATACCGCAATGGGATGGTGCATATACCCCAAATCAAACGTGGACAACTACTTTTGGTGATGTAACTTATAAGGGTCATATAACACCAACACCTTATGTAGCTAGAAACAAGAATAACTTAGGTAGTTTTCTTCAAACCGGATTTCAGACAACAGATAATATCTCGGTGACTAAAAGTGGCGATGATTATACAATCAGAACCTCAATGTCACATTCCTATCAGAAAAGTATTATTCCGAACATGAGTTTGAACATCACGAATTTCAATGTGTTCGCATCTTATAATATCAGCAAGAAATTTTCGATAGATGCGAATGTAAACTTTAATTATCAGTACACACCGAATTACCCTGATGTTAGTTACGGGCCGAACAGCTTGATATACAACGTGGGAATATGGACCGGTGCAGATTGGGATGTAAACGACCCAACTATTAAAGGAATTTGGCAAACCGGAAAAACAAATACCCAATCTGTTTTTGCTGAATACCAACGTTACCACAATCCTTGGTTAATGGTGAAAGAATGGTTAAGAGGACATGATAAAAAAGATACATATGGATATTTTACTGGTCATTACATTATTGACGATCATTTAAATTTGAGTCTACGCACACAAATGTCTACTTACAATCTGTTGCGCACCGAGAAGATGCCATTCTCCGCGCACCCTTACGGTCGTGAAAGTGGTCTGGGTGACTATCGCGAAGATCATCGGAATTTAATGGATAACAATACCGACTTGCAGTTGAATTACAATTATATGTTAGGAGACTTTGTTCAATTATCAGGTTTGGCCGGAGGTAATATTCGTATTTTTAATTACAACTCTAGCTTTACATCTACCGATTATTTAGTAGTACCCGATGTCTATTCATTCAGCAATTCGTTGAATGCTGTTCAATCAACAAGTTTTTCATCCCGCATGAATGTTTACAGTGCATATGCCTCTATGGATATGGATTTTGGAAAATATGCCACAGTTTCGGCAACAGCTCGTGTGGATAAATCGTCGGCTATTGTGAGCACTAACGATACCTATTTTTATCCAAGTGTGTCAGTGGCTACTTTGGTTTCTGATTACGTAAAATTACCGGATTTTATTTCGTCGTTGAAGTTAAGGGGGTCTTTTGCGGAGGTAAAAAGTGTACCTACCAGTGAAACGATCGGTACAGCTCCATTCAATACGATTACGGCACTTGGTGGAAGTGCTTCTACTAGTATTTACGGTTATCCGCTGGATTACGGAACTAATTATCTATCGCCTTACGGTGGACCAAGTTATTCGATGGGTAATACCTATTCAATTTCAAAGTTGTACAATAACGAAACTTCAGCCAGTTATACAAATACGCTTTATGATTCAAATATACAACCCGAAGTTCGTGTAAATTATGAAGAAGGGATTGATATTAGCTTCCTGAAAAACCGTTTAGGACTTAATGCAACTGTATTTCAATATATAGATGGACCTAAAATTCTACAGAATGAGATTTCGACCACTACCGGATATGAGTACAATTATATCAATGCCCTAAAAACCCGCAAAACCGGTGTCGAACTATCGTTTAAAGGGATTCCTGTTAAAACAAAAAATTTTAGCTGGGACGTTTTAGCTAACTGGAGTACATTTAAGGAGGTTTATGCAAAATTACCTTCAGGTCAGGATACTTACAATACTTTCTTTAAAGAAGGCGACCGTACCGATAAACTCTATGGAACTGCATTTTATAAAACGAAGGATGGTCAGATTATCCACGATTCTTCAGGAAAACCTCTCGTTATGCAAGTAAGCCAATATCTGGGCAACATGAACGGAGATTTCCAATGGAGTTTATCTAACAGATTTAGCTATAAAAATGCGTATGTGAGCTTCCAGTTCGATGGCAATGTGGGTGGTGTTATGGTCGACTACCTATACACGAAAACCATGCGTGGCGGTAGTAATATTGAAACAGTACAAGGAGCTTATGGTGTTGCCAGGAGTTTGGACGATTTACATGCCGGTGAAAAAACCTGGGCGGGAGCTTATGTCGGTCAAGGTGTGGTTGTGTCTAATGGAGTGGCTATTAAGTATGATAGTAAAACGGGTGCAATAACCAATTATGATGCACTTCAATTTACTCCAAATACTGCCACCACACAAGTGCAGGACTATGTAAGCAAGTATTATGGTGTAAATGAAGCTGACCTAATGAGCAAAACTTATATTAAGTTACGTGAATTGACTGTTGGCTTTAATTTCCCGGAAAAATGGATTAGTCCACTTAAAATAACAAAAGCTTCCTTGTCCTTTGTTGCAAGAAATTTACTTTACATCTATGGTGAGTCGCGCTTTAAAGACGTAGATCTGGATCAATACAATGGGGCTTCAAGTTCCACGGGACTTCAAACACCTACTACCCGCAGATATGGTGTGAATTTTAATGTTACATTCTAATTTTAATGCATACTAAAATGAAAAATAATACTATATTATTGGTTATTGTTTCGGTTTTTGCACTGCTTCTTTCATCGTGTAGTGATTTTAATGAGCTTAAGGAAAACCAAAACTTAGCAGAATCAGTTCCCGCGTCCATATTACTTAACAATGTGTTATACTCATTGAATGACGCACCTGAGGGGATGGATGAACGGTGGTGTCAATACTATTTGATCAACTACGACTATTATGGTAATAACCGCTACGATTTCGGTGCTGGTGATAACTACTATACAACTCTCAAAAATGTAGTTCAAATGGAAAAAGAAGCAAATGGGAGTGATGCTTATGTAGCGCTTGCCGACTTCTTGAAAGCATACTATTTCACGAAAATGAGTCTCGAAATGGGCGATATCCCTATGAGTGAAGCTTTGGAGGGTGTAAGCAATCTGACACCAAAGTATGACACTCAAAAGGAAGTTTTTACTCAAGCTTTCGAATGGTTAGAAACTGCAAATTCGCTACTTGCCGCAGAAATAACCAAGGGAACATCTATTACCGGTGACATCTATTACAGCAACAATCTAAGTAAATGGCAGAAACTTGTAAATACATTTCGCCTCCGCCTCCTTATTCATCTGAGTAAGAAAACGTCGGACACGGATCTGAATGTAAAAGAACAATTTGCAAAAATTATCGCTGATCCGACCACTTATCCAATTATGACAAGTGCAGATGATAATTTACAGTTCACGTATTTGAATCCGAGTAATATGTATCCACGAAATCCCGGAACATACGGATACAATGCCACTCGCGAAAACTGCTCAGATACTTACGTAGGTTTGCTCACCAAACTACAGGACCCACGTGTGTTCATTACCTGTGAGCCGGCACAAGCTTTACTTTCTACTTATTCTGCCACGGATTTTAATGTATTCAAAGGGGCGAACCCTGGAGAAGACCAAGGTGTCATGTACACGAAAAATACCAACGGAGAATACTCGATGATCAACAGATATCATTATTATAGAACATATATTGGAGAGCCAACGTTGGAAATCAGCTATCAGGAAATGTGTTTCAATATTGCCGAGGCTATAAATAGAGGTTGGATTACATCCGGACCATTGGGAACTGCCGAAGATCATTATAAAGCAGGTATTAAAGTTTCATGGGCATTTTACAACATTCCTTCTTCGGGTGCAATGAGTGTGTATTTTATGAAGCAAGGATCGGGAATAAGCGATGCGTCACCCTATAATAGTTACTCTGTAAATGTGGACTGGGATACTTATTATAATCAATCAACGGTTAAGTATACCGGTAATGACAATACGGGGTTGACTCAGATTTTGGAACAGAAATATCTGGCATTGGCTTTCCACTCTGGGTTGGAAACTTACTTCACCTATCGTCGTACAGGTGTTCCAACTTTCGAGACCGGAACCGGAACCGGAAACAATGAGACAATCGCTATGCGTTTTCAGTATTTCGATAATGAAAAGACAACCAATGCCACCAATTATAATGCAGCATTGACGGCTCAGGGCTTCGGCAGCAACGATGATATTAATGGAGTTATGTGGCTCCTTAAATAAAATAGTGACTAATCATTTAATTAAAAAATAAATCCAATGAAAAAAATATTCCTGCAACTTCTTATTTTATCTATGAGTATTTCACTCATGGCTGGCACAAAAACAAAAACCCAGAATATCATTCTGGTTACAATTGATGGATTTAGATGGCAAGAGCTTTTCAATGGTGCCGATTCATCATTTCTTCATAACAAACAATTAGTGGAAAATACCGGTAAATACGAGAAAAGATACTGGAGCGACAATCTTGCTGAAAGACGGAAGATGTTGTTACCATTTATCTGGGGAACGGTAGCTGAACAAGGTCAGATTTATGGTAACAGGACCAAAGGTTGTTTTGTGAATGTGAAAAATCCCTATTGGTTCTCCTATCCGGGATACAATGAAATTCTAACAGGATTTGCCGATGTACGTGTTAATTCCAATGAATTCGGACCGAATCCGAATGTCGGATTATTTGAAATGATGAACAAATCAGCCGAGTTCAATGGGCGTATAGTCGCGTTTTCATCGTGGGATGCATTTAACGACATTCTAAACGAAAAAAGAAGTGGTCTTTTGGTGAATGCTGCTTTTGAAAAAGTTGAAGGCTTGACCGATAACGGTAAAATTGAACTCCTCAATGAAATGCAAACTGCCTTGCCCGATGTTTTTGATGGCGTAAGGCTGGATGCAGTTACATTCAACATAGGCTTTGAATACTTAAAAGAAAAGAAACCCCGAATACTCTATCTGGCCTTTGACGAGACAGACGACTTTGCTCATGGAGGAAGATACAACGATTACCTCAATTCTGCTCATTATACCGACGACTTTCTGAGAAAATTGTGGGATTGGGTGCAGCATAATCCGGCGTACAAGGATAAAACAACTTTACTTGTTACTTGTGATCACGGAAGAGGCGAAGGACCTGCCGGATGGAAAGACCATGGAAGTAACACGGCTAATTCAAACCAAACATGGTTTATAGCAATTGGGCCAGACACCCCTGCAATAGGTGAAATAACGAAAGGACAGTATTACAATAATCAATATGCTAAAACCATGGCTGCATTGGTCGGGTTTGACTATAAAACCGAGAATCCTGTTGGATCTGCTATTGATATAGTTTTGGGTAAGTAGGAGAGGGAGAATTGCAGTTCAATAGCTCCGTAATTTATTCTAAAAGGGAAAGGTTATAACCACACCTTTTTAATGTGTATGAAAGGATGTAATGCAAAGCTTCGAATCAATTTAATTTATTCAAGCAAGTCATAGAAAATAATTAGGGACTGCTGAAAAAAAACGGCAGTCTTTTTTTATTAGAGTTTGTCTTGACTTTTCGATGATACTATAGTGTCGCTCCTACAGGGCTTAAACAAATACTATAAATCCATAGTACCATAAATATCGCTTCTACGTAGCTCTTAAATGCTCCATTAGTAGCATATTATGGTAGAAATATTAATACCAATGAAACAAAAGCTCCGTAGGTAAAGTATAAAAAGTCAAGACGATTTCTATACTTGTCTTCAACTCCTGATTCGCATTATTAGTATCTCTGCAGATACAGATTCATATCTGTTTTTTCGCTTATTCGCAGTTTTTTTCGGATACGATATACCGCCTTTCTTACTGCATCATAGTTCGAATAGTTGAGTACTGCAATTTCTTTAAGCGAAAAACCAACTCGAAACAGGGCGCAAAGTCGCAACTCACCCCACGTTAATGTGGAAGATTCGTTAAGCAGACTTCCATAGAAATCACTGTTAAGTTCTACAAATCTCTTCTCAAACAATTCCCAATTTAACGAATTTGCCATATTGTCGTATTTGCTGAATACTTGTTTTAGTAATCTTTGTTGTTGAATATCAAACTTTATTTTGCTTTCAAGCAGGTCTGACTTCAGGCAGGCAATAAATTTTTTGTTCTGAATAATGTTTATGGCTGCCGCTATCATTTCGCGTTCTTTCTTGTCCAGCTCATTTTGCAATAGTCTGGCTTTGGTTTCAGTGTTTTCCAGTTGTTTGTTTTTCAGATCCAGAGCCATATCTATGTTCTTCTTTTGGAGATCTATTAATCGAAATCCATTCGAAATGCGGGCTTCCAGTTCCAGTTCATTTATCGGTTTTCTCAAATAATCCATAGCTCCCAGATCAAGTGCCAATTTCAGATCGGAAGAGTAAGTGTGAATTCCGGTAGCCATAATAACAGGTATGTTATTAAATTCAGAGTAGTTCCGAATATCTTTCAGAACTTCGATTCCGTCTCGTTCGGGCATTTGCCAGTCAAGAATGATAAGTTCAACCGGATGATTTATCAACGTGTCGATTATCATAAGTGGTTGCGTACTGGAGTAGGTATCATACCCGGCTCTTTTTAGCATTAGTTCCAGCACTGCTATGGCAGCGGGGTCATCATCGATAATTAATATTTGTCTCATTTACATTGTCCGATGATAATTTAAATCCGACTATAAATACTGTAGTTTTGCCTTGCTTACTGTAGCAACTTATCTGCCCATTGTTACTCTCTATCAAATCCTTGATAATTAGTAGTCCTATTCCGGCACCCTTCTCGCCTTGTGTCCCTGAACGTTTTTTTCTATTTGTCTGGCTGAATAGTATCTTATTCATTTCCGGACTTATTCCTATTCCTTTGTCCATAATCAGGATTTGAACCCATCCGCTTTTTATTCTGTTTTTTATCCAGATTGTACCACCTTGGTGGCTGAATTTGACGGCGTTTGAAATCAGGTTACGCAGAATTGCATTTAATTGCTCTTTTTGACAGCAAAAATGGAGGGTGTCGTTTATCTCTGTTTCTATCCGGATACTTTTACGTTGGATGTAATGAGCTTGTAAATCAATACTTTGCCTGACAATGCTCGAGAGATTCTGTATCGGTTGCAGTTCATCTTTAGGTATTATATCCAACTTAATCCATTCCAACATATTTTCCAGTATAATATATCCATTCTCTGCTGCTTTGTATATCATTTCCATGTTATTACGGTAATGATCTGGAAGACTGTCATCCTGATATAATATACGGGGAAAGCTAAGTAGTACATTAAATGAATTCATCAAATCGTGCGAGATGGTTGAAATAAAAAAGAACTTTTGCTTATTGCTTCTTGATAGCTCTATGTTGGCTATCACTAATTCTTTTGTTCGCTGTTCGATGGTACTTTCAAGCGCGCTATTTGTCTGTTGCAGTCTTTTTGACTGTTTGATATTTTGTTTGTTAGATACCGTTAGCTTAAATGAAAAAGCGCATGATTGAATCAGGATATAAATGCTCATCCCCGCCAGGGTGTAATATCCCTGAGAATGAGCACCTGCTGCATGAATAAAATCGTAGATGAAAAACGAAACCAATATCACTAAACTGATGGTGTGTACAATGGCGTATCTCCGTTTGGCTGCTATAGCCTTGATCAATATGATGTTAAAATACACTATACATGTGCTTGATATGTAGATGAATATATATCCTGCTTCCGTGACGTACTCTATGCCTGAGGCCAGAACTACCAGCGTAAACAGTGCGTAGAGTAGGTAAATTGCTTTTTCAATCCGTGAAGGCACTTCGTTCGGAAATGAGATTTTTATCAACCGCAATATCAGTGGTACGCTTAGTAGCGATAAAGTCCATATTTGATAATAGAGCTTTATATTATAGTCAGACATGAGATGAGCAATTGCTAATAAATTGCTGTCGGCTAATAATTCCAAAAAAAACAAAACACATAATAAACTCAGAATAATGTGAGATTTTTCCAGCTTATTGAGAATGCTTAAGGTGATCTGTTGAATGAAAACTAACACAAAAAGGCACAATATAAAGCAAGTAATCATAATTTTATTAAGCGTTAATTGCTTGATAACTTCCGGTTTTCCAAAGTAAACATCCTGCGTAAACCCGCCGACCCGGGGTAAAATAAAATTGCTCACCTGCAGTACTACATCAATGCTGTCGGCATCTATCGAAAAGTAATAAGGATGTGGTAAACTATAGGGACGGTAGCTTTCTCTGTCTTTTCCGGCTTTTCCTCCTTCGCCTATTAGCCTGTTGTTTATAAATAGTTTGTAGGCAGATTCGATGCAGCCCACATATAATCCATATATGATTGGATGCCGGATTGGTGCTCCGGTATTTCGGATTTTCAGGTAATAGGTGGCAATACCAAAAGCAGGTAGCTTTTTTCCGTTTATCGTCTGACCTGCCCAGCTATGAGGGTTGTATACAAAATGTTTTTCCTTTTCCGGAACTCTGTTCATTTCGCTAGCCAGCAAGTGCCTGCCATAATACAGTTGCCAGTTTGTCAGTGTGTTTAACTTGCTACTGTCGTTCGAGGCATATTCATAAATGGCTATTGCACCATTTTTAGTACTCTGCGAATGTAATTTAGGACAAAGAAAGCATAGAAAAAAAATGAATAAGTAGTGTCTTGCTGTCATAGTAAATTTTCAAATTATGTTTGTTGAACCATTTTTGTGTTAATCGACATAAAACAGTTGCAAAAATGCATATTTTTTTTAATAATGTAAGCGTAAATATGACAATCTTCTCGAATAAAACTGAGATGTCTACCATTTGTCCCATTCGAATTTCTTTCTATTTAATGACTAAGCCTTATTTTTGTCGAGTATTAAAAAAGGTGAATGCACCTTATTAATTTTCGAAGGCAGGAAAAACGAGGATACTGTGCTCACTTGCTTTTATCATTTCCAAAAGCGTGCTGAGTATTCAGAATTTTTTTAATGCAATTGTCATTTGTGGGATGTCGTGATAACCGGTTCTCCAAATCAGGCAATAATATGGAGCATTCTGTTAGACGAAAACTAAAAGTGTTTGGAGTTTCGGGAAAACAATAAAACTGCAGCGCCTGGATTTGCAGAGCATAAATAAGTACTGCAACTTTATTATTAACCAATCGGTGATCATTGACAATCTGTTTTTATGCAGGATCTGTTTGTGTGAAATTGTTATACAAGTGGAATCTTTGGCAGAAAGCGATCAAACCTTGATCAACGATTTGCTCACTTTGATGACGGAAGTAGCTACATTGATGACAAATGTAGCCATATTAATGACGGAAGTAGCTACATCGATAATGAATATAACCATGTTAATAACGTAAGTAGCTATATCGATGACGAATATAGCTATATCGATGACTGAAGTAGCTACATTGATGACGAATATAGCTATATCGATGACTGAAGTAGCTACATTGATGACGAATATAGCTATATCGATGACTGAAGTAGCTACATTAATGATGAATATAGCTATATCGATGACGGATGTAGCTACATTAATGATGAATATAGTCACATTGATGACGGAAGTCGTCGGATTAGTGATTGAAATAGATGATTTTCTGATAAATATAAGTAACAAATAATATTTAATGATCTGTTGCCTGAAAGCAAAGAACAGATAAACAGTCTTGTAACTCCTAACTATTTATGCGAATCAGGAGTTGGTAACAAGTCTATTTTGTCCAATAAGGAATTTCCCGTAGGGAATATATATCAATAGAAAATGAAAACAGGTACAACCAGTTCCCCGTAGATAAACCGGAAAAATGTGAATGTCCTACAGACAACAAACATACATTATGTTTATTCTATGGATGTATAAGTCCTACGGACTATTTTAATCTCTTGATTCACATTATTTACTTGTAACTACTTTTCTTGTTAAGTTACATTTGGATCATTAATTATCAACTTTTTATTAATAACATAAAATAATACTATTATGAGTAAAGAAACTTACAGAATTCCGATTGGCCCAACCGGGCAGTATGATTTTCAACGTAACACGCTTGGATATGCCAAAGCCAATGCTCAGGCATGGGGTATTCCGGATACTAAACTGGTTCGCATTGCGGGCCTGAGTACAGACTATGAACTTAAATACGCGCTGGCCAACAACAAAAATACGCAGTCGCCTGCGGCAACAGCAGCTCGCAAAGGTGCCTGGAATTTGTTAGAGCCCGAATTGATTGACCTTTACGATCATCATTTAATAAATAATGATGCTATCTCTATTGCCGATAAAGAGGCTTTACATATCCATGGAATAAGTGGCTATAGCGGTAGTCCGGCACCGGCACCTATTTCAACACCGGTAGTTACGCTGGTATCCGAAGAAATATCGGTATTGCATGTAGTTTATTCCGATTCGGCTGCACCTGGTACGCATTACAAACCGGCCAATGTAGCTTTTTGTGAACTAAACTACAAGCTGGGAGAGCCTGCACCCACAGGAGTGGAACAATGTACCGAACGCTATAATATTGCCCGATCGCACGAAGGTATTACGTTTAGTTCCGACCAGCGTGGAAAAATGATTTATGTATATGCCCGCTGGGTAAACAAAAACGGAAAACAAGGACCCTGGAGCGGCCCGGTTTCGGCTCTGATACCCTGAGTGAATAAATTTGGAATTGCCGGTTTCCGGTTGAAGTTTGGATATCTTGCTTTTACATAGCTATAAGCTCAGGATAATCGATAAAAATAACAGGATATAGAAAAACAAACAGGGTGCGGGGAAAACGTAATATATGGAGTTTGAGGGGGTCTGGTTTACAGATGTTTGTTTTTACTCCGGTTATGTTTGTCATGGCTATTGTGGGTATCTTGCTATGTATTATTCAGGATGTGATATTATTGAGGTGGTATCAAAAGCACACAAATGATTCGGATTTTCGCAAATAAGATTTGTAAAGTTGAATATGGTTTGCTGAATTTCAAGTTGTAATATTGCGTTAATTTGTACCTTTTGCGTTATTTGCGTTCTAAAAGACTTTTGAGACAGCCTCATTTTTCAATTACTGATTCGTATAAATTATGACTGTTGAGCAATTGATAGAAAAACGCAAAGGGGAGATTGAAGAGTTGAACAAATTTAAGTCTTATATGCAGGTACTTAAAGAAAATGTAGGATTAACAGACGAAACAATCAATGAGATGGTGATAAAGATAAGTTTCAGGATAGCCCAATGTGAGGATAATATCAGGGAATATCAGCGTAGCTTATAACTAAATTAATGCGAATCAGTAGTTGAAAAAAAAATGGAATAACCATTAAGGCATTTAGTTCATTTAGTATGCAAATCAGTAGTTGAAAAAAATAGTCCGTAGGACTTATATATCCATAAAATAAACAGATATGCCTGTTTATTGTCCGTAGGACATTCACATTTTATCCTATTTATCTTTAGGGGATTTAGGGGGGCAAAATAACATAAACTAATTTCGAGCATGTGCTTAACTACTTAATCAACGATATGTTTTTTATAGATTCTATTCAGATAAACAGCCTTGTAACTCGGAACTAATAACTTGTAACTACTATATTAATCTTTAGAATTTTAATCAGACTTTACAGTATGTATAAATATCTTCCAATATCAGAAAATTTACAGGAGATGATGGTGATGCTGAAATCGTTGCCGGCACATACCCTTGTATTTGATGCAAAAAGTAATCTGGTTGATCTGAATCAGCCGGCTTTGAATTTGCTTAGAATTGACAATCCGGATGAGTTTAATAACCGGCAGAGCGACATATTCCCGACGCACGATTATATCAAAATAATTATTCGCGAGTTGAAAAAGGGTAATACGGTACGGCATGCCAAAACAGTGTTAAGATATCCTGACAATACACAAGTTATTGTAGAGTTATGTGGCTGTATGGTCAATGGAAGCCGGGATTTATTTTTATTTCAGTTATTCGAAATAACGCTTTCAACCAATGCCGATTTGGGATCTTTTATTTCTTATAATGATACTGTGAGCAATCCTGAGGCTGTTATTCCTCAGTCTGTTATTTGGGCTACAAATCCGCAAAATGCGCATATCTCGGCTCAAAAAAGAAAACAGGGAGAGCGACGCAGCAATCGGTTAGCAGAGAGTTGTGCGATACAATTAAAATCATCGAAATACAGAAAGCTTACAAAAATAGAGGCTACTATAGCCAAATTTGCAGCTATCAATATGTCGGTGTCTGAGATTGCAACTATTACAGGTAAATCAAATCTGTCTGTGCGTGTGATTATGCGCCGGGTGCAGGAAAAACAAAAACTAAACGCGCAGCAGGAGGCGGGTTAATGATCAATGATTAATGATTAATGATTAATTATCGATTATTAATGCGAATCAGTAACTACTCACCACTCTTCTACCTTACTAAATATCTGTACAAGCAGTTGAAATACAATAGAATGGGTTCTTTGCCACGGAGTGGCTAAATGTGCATAACCAGTAAGCGAAACGCAACTGGGGGATAATGGGAACAAATGATTACAAAAACAGAGGGGTGCTGAGTAGTAACGCGAATCAGTAGTTGAAAAAAATAATCCGTAGGACTTATATATCCATAGAATAAATAGATATGCCTGTTTGTTATCCGTAGGACATTCACATTTTACCTTGTTCATCCCCTACGGGGAATTGGTTGTATCTGTTT
>WSSedL1CaDRAFT_10000223_pt1 | contig 39743 bp, 33 predicted proteins | sample WetSurSL1Cattail_FD_9464 | JGI IMG/M metagenome (IMG submission 9464)
TCGGTGAACGGCCTTCTCCACCACCATGAGGATGATCGATAGGGTTCATAACTACACCACGATTGGCTGGTCGTTTGCCAAGCCAACGAGAACGGCCGGCTTTTCCAATAGCTACATTTTCATGCTCAACATTGCCAATTTGACCAATAGTAGCCATGCATTCCACTTGGACTAAACGCATTTCACCGGAAGGCAAACGAACATTGGCGAATGCGCCCTCTTTAGCCATTAATTGCGCTCCAGCTCCGGCAGTACGGACTAATCGTCCACCATCATTCCGTTTGAGTTCCAAATTATGAATAATGGTACCAACCGGAATATGGCTAATTGGTAAAGAATTACCCGGTTTAATATCGGAATTTGGACCGGAGACAACAGTGTCTCCGACATTTAGACCAATCGGCGCCAAAATATAACGTTTTTCCCCATCAGCATAAAACAACAATGCAATCCGGGCTGAACGATTTGGATCATATTCAATGGCAGCAACTTTAGCCGGAATATCAAATTTATCCCGTTTAAAATCGATAATTCGATACATCCTTTTATGCCCACCGCCACGATGGCGAACAGTCAACCGACCATATGAATTACGTCCTCCGCTTTTAGTTAACGGTTGAAGTAATGACTTTTCCGGTTGATCTTTGGTAACCTCTGCAAAGTCAGAAACTGACATAAACCTTCTGCCAGGTGAGGTTGGCTGGTATTTTTTTACCGGCATCTTCCTGACCTCCCTACTTAGTTTAATTATAATTGCGTTTATACGCCTTCAAAGAACTCAATCCGGCTACCTTTTTTCAAAGTAACAGTAGCCCTTTTCCAGCTGGGCCGACGTCCTTCATGACGACCCATTCTTTTGATTTTACCTAAAACGTTGGTGGTATTCACAGATTGTACTTTGACATTGAAAACTTCTTCAACGGCTTGTTTAATCTGAGTTTTATTGGCCTGTTGATCCACAACAAAACAATATTTATTTGCTTCCATCATTTTGGTGGTTTTCTCGGTAATTACCGGACGTTTGATTAATTGTCTAGCATCCATTACGCCAACGCCTCCTCCACCTTGCCCACAGCATCTTTGGTAATAACCAGATGATCATAGGCTAAAATATCATAAACATTCAAACCCTCTGTAACCATTGCTACCACACCGGAAATATTTTGAGCCGATTTAAAAAGGTTATTATCTACATCCGCAGTAACAATTAAAGCCTTATTAACTTTCAAATCACTCAATATCCCAGCCATTGCTTTGGTTTTAGGTTCGCTAAAATTAAAAGCATCGACTACAATGATCTCGCCTGCTTCAACTTTGGAGGACAAAGCAGATTTAAGTGCTTGCCGTCTGGCTTTTTTAGGAAGATTGTAATCATAATCCCTTGGTGTCGGTCCAAAAATGATACCACCACCAGTCCATAACGGTGAACGTCTGCTACCTGCACGGGCTTGACCAGTTCCTTTTTGTTTCCATGGTTTACGCCCGCCGCCTCTTACTGCTGAACGGTTTTTTACTGAAGCAGTACCTTGACGCCTGGAAGCAAGTTGCATTACAACAGCTTCATGCAATAACGCCTTATTTACTTTAACAGCAAAAATATTATCCTTTAGGGCGATTTCGCCTACCTGTGAGCCTTTCGTATTATAAACAGGTACGGTCGGCATCGGATTCCCTCCTCTTTTGAAAGTCCATCCCTTATTGTTTGGCGCGTTTAACGGTTTTTTTCACAACAACAAATGAACCGTTCGGGCCAGGGATAGCACCCTTAATCAATAATAAATTACGTTCCGAATCAACTCGGACCACTTTTAAGCCTTGAGTCGTATTTTGAACTCCGCCTAAACGTCCCGGTAATTTACGGCCCTTAAAAACACGAGCCGCATCGGTGGCGCCCAATGAACCGGTTCTACGATGGTACATGGAACCATGAGTCATTGAAGCACGGTTGAAATTCCAACGTTTGATTACACCGGCAAACCCTTTACCTTTAGAAGTCCCGGTGACATCAACAAATTCACCTTCGCTAAATACATCGGCTTTGAGCACTTGCCCAAGTTCAAAATTTTCACCGGAATCCATTTTTAATTCTTTTAGGAATTTAAACGGTTTTACTCCGGCTTTACTGAAATGACCTTTCATTGGTTTATTGCTCAAACGTTCTTTTTGTTCGCCAAATCCCAGTTGAATTGCATCATATCCATCAGTTGCCACGGTTTTCTTTTGAATAACCACACATGGACCGGCTTCCAAAACTGTAACCGGTACGGCTTTACCGTCTGCTACGAAAACCTGTGTCATCCCTACTTTTTTTCCTAAAATGCCTTTGGCCATTTCTTGCACCTCCTTCTAACAATTGTGGATTTTAGATTGCGGATTGCAAATAGAATTAATTTATAATTCGGGTTTAAATCCGAAATCTGAAATCCGAATCCAAAACAAATTATTATAACTTAATTTCAATATCTACACCGGCAGGCAGATCAAGTCTCATTAAAGCATCCACCGTTTTGGAACTAGGATCAAGGATATCGATTAATCGCTTATGAGTCCGCATTTCAAATTGTTCGCGCGAATCCTTGTCAATATGGACTGATCGTAAGACAGTATAAATATTTTTTTCGGTTGGAAGTGGAATAGGCCCTGAAACATAGGCGCCAGTCCTTTTCGCCGTCTCTACAATCTTCTCCGCCGATTGGTCCAGCAATTTATGATCGAATGCCTTGAGGCGAATCCTGATTTTTTGAGTGGCCATTTGCTTTCCCTCCTCTTGGTAGAAACAGAATCCAGAAGTCAGAGTTCAGTTGAGGATCAAATCTTGATAACTCTGCAATCGCTTCGCGATGTGTTACTGAAATCCGGCTCCCGACTCCTCTTAATACCTTAGTGATCAATTATTCAATAATCTTGGTAACAACACCGGATCCTACGGTACGGCCGCCTTCGCGAATGGCGAAACGCAGCTTCTCTTCCATAGCAATCGGGGTAATCAATTCAATCGTCATTTTAATATTGTCGCCCGGCATAACCATTTCGGTCCCTGCCGGTAAATTTGCTACTCCGGTTACATCGGTGGTCCGGAAGTAAAATTGCGGCCGATAACCATTGAAAAATGGGGTATGGCGTCCGCCTTCTTCTTTGTTCAGGACGTATACTTCACCTTCGAATTTGGTATGCGGGGTGATTGAACCGGGTTTCGCGAGTACTTGGCCCCGTTCGATCTCTTTACGCTCTATCCCACGTAATAATACTCCGATATTATCGCCGGCTACAGCCGAGTCAAGCAATTTCCGGAACATTTCCACTCCGGTGACGATTGTCTTTTTAACTTCTTCGCGTAATCCAATGATTTGGATTTCATCGCCGACTTTGACCATACCCCGTTCCACTCTTCCGGTCGCCACAGTTCCACGTCCGGTGATGGTAAATACGTCTTCGACCGGCATCAAGAAGGGTTTATCGGTGGCCCGTTCCGGTGTCGGAATAAAGGAATCGACTGCATCCATTAGACTCCAAATCGGTCCGCAATTGGGACATTCTCTTTTGCCGCAACCGCATTCCAGGGCTTTTAAGCCGGAACCGCGTACGATTGGAATGTCATTGCCGGGAAATTCATAGACGGAGAGCAAGTCTCTGATTTCCATCTCAACCAATTCAATGAGTTCGGGATCATCGACCATATCGACTTTGTTCAGCCAGACTACGATATAGGGCACGCCGACTTGGCGGGCCAATAGAATGTGTTCACGAGTCTGCGGCATTGGGCCGTCTGCTGCGGATACTACCAATATTGCTCCGTCCATCTGTGCGGCGCCGGTAATCATATTCTTTACATAGTCGGCATGGCCTGGGCAGTCTACGTGAGCATAATGCCGTTTGTCGGTCTCATACTCAACGTGAGCGGTGTTGATTGTGATTCCACGCTCTTTCTCTTCCGGGGCTTTGTCGATCTCGTCAAATTTTACGAAACTTGCTTTGCCTGATTTCGATAATACTAATGTAATTGCTGCAGTACTGGTTGTCTTGCCGTGATCAACATGGCCGATTGTTCCAATGTTTACATGGGGTTTGGTACGTTCAAATTTCTGCTTCGCCATTGTATTTGTCCTCCTTCAAATCTCAAAGGTATTATTGATTCTAAAACAACTTTTAATTCTACAAGAAAGTTTATATTCCTTCTTCCACCGTAAAATGCAACCACTAAATTATGCGCATGAAACAGTTTTTGAAGAAAGATTCCCATATAAATAAAAAAACCATCGGGGGGAGATAAAATAAATGGAGCCCACAATCAGAATTGAACTGATGACCTCATCCTTACCATGGATGCGCTCTACCGACTGAGCTATGTGGGCGTTTATTTAATTTATTAACCCTAAAGGTTTATAATTGTTTTGGTTGCGGGGGAAGGATTTGAACCTCCGGCCTCCGGGTTATGAGCCCGACGAGCTACCAACTGCTCCACCCCGCGGTTTATTAAGTTGTCTAACTTGCCAATCATTCTGCATTCATTATTAACAGATGGCTATTCATTATAAATCTTTAATCAACTTTTGTCAACTGTTAATTAATATGGTGGAGGGGGAAGGATTCGAACCTTCGAAGGCGTCAACCAACAGATTTACAGTCTGCCCCCTTTGGCCGCTCGGGAACCCCTCCACGTGTCGGCGCAAAAACTATTATAATATGTCATCGCCAAAGTGTCAATGATTATTTGCATCCAGTTAATCCCAAATGATAATATTCAAAGAGCGATACAGTGAATTATGATATTCAGCTATTAAAAAAAGTCCGCTTGTTCTTAATAAAAGCATGAAATTCGCTGACGGCTCGCCAACCAATCCGGACGATTTTGGGGAAATTAATTGAATTAATTCCCGCCTGCCGCGGTCTAAATGTAATTTCGAACCAGCCGACCTTCTCCTGCTTTTTTACGACTAATGTTGTTAATAACACGTTTGCCAGAAAAAAATCAGCCGGAATTACTTCAATATATTTCGTTAATTTTTCAGTTCTCATGAGTCGAAAGGGAGTATTGGCATCTCTAACGACGCTATGAAACGCCAAAAGCAAAACTAATTTCAAGGTTTTAGTAACCACAATCCGTCCAAAACCATCCTGCCGTTTATTGCGAACGCCTATTAAAAAGTCAAATGTTTCGCGCTCTTGCCATAAATTCCAAAATTCTTCGGCAACCGTCTGCCCATCCGAATCCGTTTGAAAAACATAATCCGCTTTTTGGGCTATTGCATACTTGTATCCATCGATGCAGGTTGCGCCATGCCCCGAATTCGGTTTATTCATAACCGTTAATTGTTCATATTGTTTTTTTAGACTCGTAGCGATTTTAAACGTATTATCGGTACTGCCGTCGTTAATTATAACAAGCTTGCTGCCGTTACCAATTTTCTCAACGATAGGGTACCATTCTTGAATTACATTTTTTATGTTTTCAGATTCATTATAGGCAGGAATAATAATATAAAGCTTATTCATACGGATTGACTTCCCTTCCAGAATTTAATTGATTTTGAGTCATAGTTTCGCTATAACCTCTTTTAAAAGTTAACTGCTTATTGAGATTATATTGGATAATTACAGTTAAACCCGCGCTAATTATTTTTGCAACCATAGTTGCTAAGTGTAATACTTCAACCAATGCCACTAATAATAGCGAACTTATGCCCATACCCAACAATCCGATTCCATAATAGCTTAAAAAACGCAGCCAAAATTTATCCTTGGTCTTGAAGTTGAATATTGTATTTAAAATATAATTTTTGGTTATTCCAAAACTGACACTGATTAGGTTTGCCCATAAATAGTAAACATGTAAATATTTATATAGTATGGTGAAGACCAGAAAATCAATGCCGGCTCCGCAAAATCCGATAATTCCATAAAGAATTAAATTTCGATGTTTCGTATACAGATTAATAATCAATGTTTGCATTCACTTCTCCAAAGCTTGAAGTTTTAAAAATACTTCCTTGATCACTTGATCCATATTAAAATACTGATATTGCGCCAATCTTCCGATAAAAATGACATGCTTATCTTTTTGTGCTTCTTCCCAATATTTTTGTCGCAAATTAATATTCCGTTGATTCATCACGATATAATACGGTTCTCCGGTGGACTTGGGATATTCATAACATAATGTTGTTGTATTGGAGATTTCTCCGGTCATATGTTTAAATTCGGTTATCCTGGTCCAATCATAATCATTAGGGTAATTTACCACCGCCGACGGTTGATACCATTCTTGCTTTTCTGTCGTAAATTCCAATTTTAAGGAACGATATTCTAATTTCCCATATTTATAATCAAAATAACGGTCCAATTCCCCGGTATACACAATTTGGTCCGCTTGCAAATCCATTTTGTAATCAAAGTAATCCGCATTCAACAGCACCGAAATGTTTTGATGATCAACAATTTTTTCAACCAGTTTTGTATAGCCGATTTTGGGGATACCTTGATAGCGGTCGGTAAAATATCGATAATCCCGATTGCTTCGAATCGGAATCCTATTTGCCAGCTCAGTCGATAGTTCTTCCGGATCGACTTGCCATTGCTTAATCGTATAATTTTTATAAAAGAGATCATATATTCTTTCTCCAACTTGTGAAACTACAACATCCCTGAAGTTTTGAGGCGGATTCTGAAAGCTTGAATTGCGAACTTCGGTTTTAAAAAAAGCCTCCATTTGGTTTACTGATATATTTTCATCAAAAATATTTTTAATCGTATCCCGATTAATCGGAAAGGGGACAAAATTCCCTTCAACATAGCTTAGAACCTTATGTTGATAAAGGCGAAATTCTGAAAAACGGTTTAAAAAGTCCCAAACATCTTGATAATTGGTATGGAAAATATGGGGGCCATAAGTATGCGTCATGATTCCGGATTCATTCCTGCAATCATGACAATGCCCTGCTAGATGCTTCAGCTTTTCAATAATTAATACCTTTTTCCCCTTTTCGGCAAGAGTCCGCGCAGCGACACTGCCGGCAAAACCAGCGCCAATAACAACCGCATCAAACCTCATTTCTAGAATTCTCCTTATTGCTTCAATTTTTTCCCGGCATCAGTGGTGATTTGCGGATACTCCACCTTTTGAACAATCTTAAATAACTTATAATAGCCGCTAAATTCCTTGACCGGGGTACACCAGAAAGCGCCTTGTTGATACAGGGTTGGATATAACCGGTTCAGGGCATCTTGGCGACTGAAATCATTGGTCTCGGAAGGAACGAGTAGATAATCGACTTTGTATTTACGGGGATTTCGGATCGCTTGATTAAACTCATAACTACAAGTTACAATTAGATTGGAAGGTTGATTGACATTCAAGATAACGTTATAGGTCCGATAGGAATCCATTAGAATTTTGGCATTCGGAATATGGATGTTAATATATTGAGCGACATCTCTTTGCGCAATTTCTTTCGGCGAACATTCAAATTTGAGATCAGCCGCTTCAAAAAGCACTTTATTATTTTTAAATTCTTGTTTTTGAAACCAGGCGTATCCAAGGGCTATATCGGATACGATCAAAGAAATCAGACATAAGAAAGTAAATAATTTTGAATTAAATTTTTTCATTTCAAAGGGCAACCAAGCGCATAGGATAACAAAGGGAAAGCTGTAATAGCGAAATGCTCCGATGGATGTTCCGTTACCCAGCATATAAAATTGCAATGCCAACGTGGAACTCATTAATAAAACCAAAGATAAAAAATCCCATTGAAAAACTTTTAATTTAATTACCCGATAGCCGATAATGATAACCGCGGGTATTAAGAAGTATTTGGTACAGAGAAGAATATAACTTACAATCTTTCCCGGATTTCCAATCATCGACGCCAACACTTCATTGGCGGCATAGAAATCTTTACAGCCCAAATTTGAATAGACCGAATTTAAGAAATAGAGTGGATTGCCGGTGATGATCCAGTTATACAATATCCAAATCAGGCAGGCATAAACAATCGGCGTTAATAAAATAATAGCGGTTCCTTCCGCACGCTCAAAAGAATAACGTAAATCTTTCCGATATTCTGAAGCCAAATTGGCTCGATGAATCATTAAAACAATGAACACAACCCCCAAAAACAAACACCCTGCAATCGGAATAATTTCATAACGAATAAGAAAGCCCAGGCCTAACGCAATTGCCATCTGCACAATATTGGACGGTTCTTCACTCTCCAACCATTCCGTATAGTTAAAGATAAGCCACAACAATATAAAGTTAAACGGCGATTCGGACAAACCGCTAAAACCAAAAATGAACATAAAGGGATTAAAACAATATAGCAGCGCTAAAGCAATTCCTACAAAATGTGAACTTCCAAATTTAACGGTATATCGATAAATTATTACTCCGGATGCAGCCGCAAAAGCAGAAGTCATAATCACTCCAGCCAAGCCGGAACTGGCAATCGGTTTGTAAATGGGCCATAATAACAACAACGGCAATTCCATAAAGCTCGGTAACGGATTCCATACCATCCCAATCGCAGCGAGATGCGGCGGTTGTATATATAAAACATAAAAGGCATTTGCAACGCGACTAATGCCGTCACCAAAAACAAAACCTTTAATATGCCAAACATAATAGCCCGCTATAATCTCACTGATAAAAATCAAACCAAATAAAACCCAGCCAATAAATTTCTTTTGCAAGCATCATTCAGCTGCCCTTCATTCGAATTGCGCAAGAATCCAGCCTCGGATTTAATAAAAATTATAGGATAATCCGAATATTACTGTTTTGGCATTCACTGCAGGCAAATCAGCGATGGTCTTATCCAGATCCCGGTAATACGAAAAATAAATACTGTATTTTTTGTTTAGCGCGTAGGAGGCGCCGAACGAAAATGCCCCGCAACTTTCTTTTTGAGATTCTTCTACACTCTTATCTTGATAGTCGATATCCCTCCAGGTATAATTCCCCCAAATGCTCAACGGTTTATAGACCCGATACCAAAATGCGACCACGCGCCCAAACGTATGATTATCATAATTGGTAAGGCTATAATCCACATTGGATCGAATTGAATACAAATTTAGCGAAGCATTGAAGTCCGGATTAATTTGCCATTGTAATCCGATAGTAAGTTTTAAATCATCGGAGTCTTGCCAGGTTTTGGAATCATAAGCGGTTAAACTCGCTTCGCCATATAACGACAAGTTCTTTGTCAAGGGCTGATTGGTAGACATTTTTAGTAAATTTGATGTCGAATCGTCATTGTTGTCATATTCCATTTCGAGGTGTATTTTTTTCGAAAAATTATACCCCACACCGCAATAGTCGTCATTATACCCCGAACTGGTATGTCCCCAGTAGGCCAGCCACTTATCAGATCCCCAGTAGGCGCCTATTTTAGGGGCGTAATAACTATCGTAGCCTTCATAATGCTTGTACTCAAGATATGCTTGCCCGAATTGAGCCGCAGCAACTGTAGTCGAACCAAGAATCAACCCCAATGTCAATACCATAAATACCATCTTTTTCATGAATTGCAACCGTCGCTTTCAATTATTGCCCGGCAACATCAAAATATTATAATCTACCCAAATAGTTGTCTACGGTTTAAAAGTAACCGTGTACTCCTTATGGCTCAATCCATGTTGGGTCTTTTCCCAATGGAACGGATCGCTAAATAATTGTCCTAACGCCTTATACCCGGCCAAGCTCATCAGCATCCAATAAACCGGCGAAAGCAGTGAATATTTTATCAAATTATACGAAAACGGCATTTTATTTCTAGCCTTCTCGGCATGTTCAATCATCCAATCCATCCCAATCATGTTGGAATAAACAAAATAGAAATTTCCGATAACCAGTAGCATTAACGCCATAAAATATATGGGCCCCACAAAAAGCTCGGCGATCCATCCCGCTTTGGTCGCATACCACCAAACCATCATAAACCATAGCCATGGATTGACGAGCGGTAATAATACCGAGCCTAAAATAATGGCTTGAATTCCTAAAAATCCCCTAATGCCAAATTCGCGATATAATTTAACCGGATGGCGCATATGTACCAGCCAAGTCTGCATATACCCTTTGATCCAGCGTGAACGCTGCCGCAACCAGTTACTGAGTTGGTTGTTTGCTTCTTCCCAAGTTCTGGAGTCCAAAACTGCCGTAACATATCCTTCTTTGAAAATCCGCACTCCCAAATCGCAATCTTCCGTAACATTAAAAGGATCCCAAGCGCCGACTTTTTTAAGCTCATTCAGCTTAAAATGGTTGGATGTGCCGCCCAGCGGCACCGGAATCTTCATTTTGGAAATTCCCGGTAACAGCAATTCAAACCACATGCTGTATTCTTGAGTGAACCATTTGGTCAACAGATTATCGTCACAATTATAATAATTTAATTTTGCTTGAACACAAATGTATTGATCCGATAATTGCTTAAATGCCAGATAAGCCTTTTTCAGTTGGTCAAGTTCAGGGCGGTCTTCGGCATCATAAATTACCACGTATTTCCCCCTGGCGCGTATCAAGCCATAATTACAAGCCTTGGGTTTAGTCTGCGGTTGACTGGACGGTACCGTCAAAGCGGTGCAATAATACGGCAATTGATAACTTTGTACCGCTTGGATGGTATCCAAATCAACTTCTTCCAATAAAAGCCGTACGTCCAGTTTGGTTTTAGGATAATCCAGCTTGTCCAGATGATCTAATAAATCCTTAATTACGCCGGCTTCTTTATAAATGGGGACTAAAATCGTATAAATCGGGAGTTCCCTTTCATCCAAAGCCTGTACCTCTTGCTCGGATATTTTAATCTGGCTGTCCGCATTAATACCCCGGGTTAAAATATACATCTTATGGGTTGAGATTAAAAAATACAGTCCCTGAATAATTACATTTATTAAAATAAGCGTCACAGTGAAGTTGAAGACTAAACCCAGCCCCATAAGGGCGCCAAGACCGATCAATATAATTTTCTGAGACCGGGTAAAGGTCTCCTGGGCTGAATTCTCAGCCATCTCGTTGCGAAGCCGGTTGATACTTTCATCGACTAAATCGCTATCATAAGCAATCTTCCAAAAATTCTCCATTTCATGTTGTTCAGCCAGAACTACTTCGATCTTCATATCCAAAAAGGATTCGATCTCTGCAGTCTCCGGGCCCAGGAGCTTATGAAGAGCTGCCACTAAATAGCGGCTTTTTTCGTGATTGATAACACATACCTGATATTTCTTGGCAATGGCATACGGAAGTTTTTGGGCTTCCTGAAAATCAAACATCATCCCTACCCGGCCGATCTGGTTCTGGGTTGCTAATTCACGATAAACAGCTTCCGGCTTGGCCATTCCTAATGTAATGAGAATATCGCCCAGTAAACCGCCGCTTTTTTCTTGAAAGGACAAGGCCTGTTTTAATTGTACCTCTTCAATTACCCCCTCCTGGAGCAGCATTTCACCCAGGGGTAATTTCCGACGCTCCGGAATAATGATTTTTTCAAAATCGCTTTGGCTGATCATCCCCAGTGAAACTAAAATATCGCCCAGCCTACCCCCTTTGGTTTTTTGAAATTGCAAGACATATTCCAATTGGGCCGTATTAATTAAACCTGCATCCAACAATTGTTGTCCTAATTTTGAGACGGCGGGAAATGCTTTAACCTGCGGCGCCCGTTTAGTCCCGAAACTCCCCCCGTCGTCACCGGACGACCCGTGGAAAACCGTTTCATGCTTGTCGGGCGAAAGTCCCTTATTAAGCATTTACTGTACACTCCAATCATTACAAATGATGACATTCCCCTCACTCGATTATGAACAGTAAATCCAAAATTATCCTGTAATAACATTTACCCGCTATATTATTATCAATGAAAACATTTTTGGAAAACCGTAAACCTTACCCTATATCCTCTGAAGCCTTGCTTTTCGCCTTTTCCTTCACTACATCCTGCCTTTCCCGGACTCCAATATTTACCATTCGGGTAACTTTCGATTTTCGCCCATACGCAGTCATCTCTTACGGCCATAGCCGATTGAGCCCTATTAAACAATGAATATTATGAGTTAAAAACCAATAACTATTGATTTGTCCTTTTTCATTCACCGGATTAACATATAAAGGTGGGATGTAGGAGGAGGAAAAAGAATTAAAACCGCAGGAGCTTTAGGCAAACTCTGTACAATATAAATAAAGGGCCTTCCAAGTAGATGGAAGGCCCCAACCTTACTAACTATTAATTTCTTCCCGTTTTTCCAAATAACGCTCGAGTTTTCGTTTCACTCTTTGCAAGGCATTATCAATCGACTTTACATGACGACGTAAATCTTTAGCGATCTCCTGATAGGAACGGCCGTCCAAATAAGACATCAGGACTTTCCACTCCAGGTCGCTTAAAAACTCACCCATTTTATGCTCAATATCGACAAACTCCTCACGACTAATCACCAGTTCTTCAGGGTCGGTCACCTTTGTGCCGGATAGCACATCCAGTAAAGTACGATCCGATTCTTCGTCGTAAATCGGTTTATTTAAAGAGACATACGAATTTAAAGGAATATGTTTCTGACGAGTGGCAGTTTTGATGGCCGTGATAATTTGACGAGTGATACACAACTCGGCAAAAGCACGGAAAGAAGCCAACTTATCATTGCGAAAATCACGGATAGCTTTATAAAGACCGATCATGCCTTCCTGAATGATATCTTCCCGATCAGCTCCGATCAAAAAATAAGAACGGGCCTTGGCACGCACAAAATTCTTATACTTATTGATCAAATATTCTTGGGCGGCGTCGTCACCCTCACGAGCAGCTTCAACGATTGTTTCATCTAACATCACATCATAGATCTCAGTAACTTCTCTCTGTGGTTTTGCCCCCACGTTACAATCGCCTCCAGCTGATATTTTTAAGACCGCTACATAAAGCAAAAAACAATGCTAGAAAGCCTGTCCGAAAATGGAATAATATTATTATACAATAGTTGTTATTTGAACGTCAAGGGAAGGGGAACATACCAAAAGCCGGCATTCATTCATCCATTCGGAACTAGCTTGGTATCAAAAAAACGATGAGTTTCTTTTGAAACTGAAAGATTTAGATGGTTTATTACTTTTTTGAATTGTAACATTACCTCCTTGAAAATACAATACTTAAATAACGTTTATATTTAGTATCGGTTCCCGAATCAGACTGTCATGGAATATTTTTACTATTGATTTATCACAAATATTCATTGATCGACAATTAATATTAAAAATAATAACCACGAAATATCCCCAAAGGCGCCAAAAAATAAAACCAAATCGGCTTTGGCTTTCACTCTTGGGTATTTCGTGGTGGTTAAAGGCTTACCATTACCCCTAACACCTATCTCTAATTTTTATCTCCCAATCCTTCGGAACGTTGCCGCCTAACCTCATATAAAGAAACCGCCGTCGCAGCCGACACATTTAATGAATTAATCCGGCCCCACATCGGGATCCGCACTACCTGATCGCAATGCTCACGGACCAAGCGGGAAATACCCTTTCCTTCGCCGCCGAGGACCACCCCGATGGGGCCTTTGAGATCCGCTTTTTGAAACGGGAGCTCGCCGTCCATTTCCACTCCGGTAAACCACAAACCGGACTTTTTCAACTCTTCCATGGTCTTGGTTAAGTTGGTCACCCGGACCACAGGGATATGCTCAATCGCTCCGGCCGAAGCTCTACTTACCGTCACAGTTAACCCAACTGCCCGCCGTTCCGGAATAATGATCCCGTGAACACCGGCTGCCTCCGCCGTCCTTAGGATCGAACCGAAATTTTGGGGATCTTCCACTCCATCCAATAACAATATTAATGGCGGTTCCGACTTTTGGACGGCTTGATCCAATACCTCCTGAATCGAAGCATATTTCCATTCAGCCGCCATCGCAATGACACCCTGATGATTACGGGTCACCGCCATGCGGTTAAGAGCCTCCATATCAACCAAATTCACCGGGATGCCTTTCTTGCCGGCCAATCCCGTGATCTCCCTCAGCGGACCGTTACTCGATTCATTATTTAAAATGTAGATCTTTACAAGTTCATGCCCGGCCCGCAGCGCCTCCAAAACCGGATTTCTGCCTTCAATTTGTTCCGCCATTTTTTAACTCCATTCATTGATTTTCAAAATCAAATGTATCGTGGTCTATTTTACCAAATTATATCCAAAGTAGCTACTGTATATAAAAAAACCAACTCCATTTATAAATTGGTCCGGAGTTGGTTTTTTGGCCTTCAATCGGGATGTTCCGTTATTCTGCTTTGATTGATATTGATAACCTGCGCTAACAATTCATGTAAGCGCTGCCATTCGCCATGCAAATACAGGTAACCGAGCAATGCCTCAAACGCAGTACTGTAGCGGTAGGTCAATACATCGGTATGGGCGGGGATATGTCCACTTTTAACGTTGCGGCCCCGTTTTAATATTTCCATCTCATTCTCGGTTAAAAAAGACTCGATTTGACTGACCAAACCTGCCTGGAATGAAGCTCTTACCATTTCGGTGGCCTCGTGATGCAAGGTCTTCGTTTTGGCCGGTCCGTCTGCTAACAAATGGCAACGAATAAAAAGTTCATAAACTGCATCCCCAATATAAGCCCAAACAGCTGGGGATAATTCATCCGGGTTAATGTCCGGTAATTTAAAAAAATCACCTTGCTGCATCCTGACCGCCTTAATCGCCAACAAAAATGACGCATCCTTGAAAACATTTTCAACTAATTACTATATAAATTGAATTAAATTTTGATGTTATTAGGGATCATTGCTGAAAATTGAGCGCCTATTTGACCTAACCCTCGCCCTTCCCCTTAGAAGCCGAATATCTGATTCAAGTGGAAGGGTAACCTTTATCGTTACCGCCTAAGAGCTATTAGCCCCCAAAGGTATCGGGTACTCTCCCACTAAATCCACTACTTCGGAATGCTTCATTGGGGGAGAGCAAGAGAAAGTCCAGACCAACAGTTGGCCTATACAGAGCCTGATTTTTTAATTATTTAATTCACCTTATATAGAAAACAAATTCATTCGCCTTCATAATGGACCAAGCTAAATACATCATACGGCTCAAGCTTTTTGCGCCCATGGAGGTCATCCAGTTCAATCATGAAAGCAAAGCCCACAATTTCCCCTTTGAGCTGTTTAACCAAATTTGCGGTAGCCGAGATGGTCCCGCCGGTTGCCAACAAGTCGTCGACAATCAATACTCGTTGACCCGGTTTGATCGCATCCAGATGGATTTCTAGGGAATCTTGCCCATATTCCAATTGATAGGAGACTTTAGCTACCGCAGCCGGTAATTTGCCCGGTTTTCGCACCAATACAATACCACAACCCATTTTATAAGCAAGCGGGGCTCCCAATAAGAAGCCGCGCGATTCGGCGCCGACAATCAGATCCGGTTTAGCCGCCGCAAAATGTTCCGCCAAAAGGTCGGTGACCTTCCGTAAAGCCGGACCGTCTTTTAAAAGGGTGGTAATATCCTTAAAGCTAATCCCTGGTTTTGGAAAATCCGGAACCTCACGAATTAATGATTTTAAGTCCATCTCATCCACTCTCCCCTATTATTTATAGACCAAATTCATTATATAATACTTTGGTTGCTTGAGAAATTTGATCCTCAGGTACTAAACAAGAAATAGTAATCTCCGAATCCACCGTTTGCAACAACTTAATATGATGTTTATGCAAAGCCTCAACCACTCTGACCATAATCCCCGATACCTCCTGCATTCCCACTCCGATCAGGGAGAGCTTGGAACAATGCGGCAATAATTCAACATTAAACCCAAGCGGCATCAATAAATCCCCAACTTTACCCAGAACCTCTTGTTTTACGATAAAACTCACTTGACTGGTGGATACCGAATTCATATCCACACTAATCATGGCTTCCGCCAAGCTTTTGAAAATTTTGACCGAATCTTCCGAATTCATCGCACCGGTCTTCGCTTTAACTAGTACCAGGCCCATACCCGGTTGGTGAGCGATCCCGGTGATAATCCGCGAGGTTTTGCCGTCATGAATCAGGGTCCCTCCGTCATTGGAGAACGTGCTTCTCACTTTCACCGGCACTTTTTTATCACGGGCGATAGCAACCGCCCTGGGATGGACGACCTTGGCTCCATGATTGGCCATCTCGCAAATTTCTTGATAGGTCAATTCCCGTAATATTTTGGCTTCCGGAATAATCCGCGGATCGACAGTCATTACCCCATCAACATCGGTATAAATCTCAACCATCTCCGCTTCCAGGGCGGACCCTAATGCTGTGGCAGTGGTATCCGAGCCGCCCCGGCCCAAGGTGGTCATCTCTCCTGCAGCGGTAATTCCCTGGAAACCTGCTACAATTACTATTTTGCCCTCGCCCAAATGCCGTAGGATATGTTCCGGATTAATCCCGATGATTTGAGCTTCCCCAAAATTCTTATCGGTAAGGATGCCGGCTTGGCCGCCAGTTAAAGCAACCGCCGGATGACCATGCTTTTCCAATGTTTGAGTCATTACCACCGTAGAAATAATTTCGCCGCAGGAAATTAATAGATCCAGCTCCCGCGGAGCCACTTTCGAGCCGATCCCTTTGGCCAGATTAATCAGGGTATCGGTAGCATAAGGTTCTCCTTTGCGTCCCATTGCGGAAACAACCACTACCACCGATAAGCCGTCCTCTTTGGCCTTAATAATCTTCGCCACTGCTTTACTACGGCCTTCATCGGTTGCCACCGACGTGCCGCCGAATTTTTGAACAATAATTCGCATAAAAACAAACCATCCTCATTTTATAGTGTTGAGCCATTCCACGGCCTGTTCAAGTTGAAATTTAACCTGTTCCACCGAGGTACCGCCATAGGAATTTCTTACCGATACTACCTGCCGAATATCAAGCGCTTCATAAACATCAGCCTCAATTAGCGTAGAGGCCGCCTGAAACTCTTCCAGACTTAATTCTTCCAGCCGCCTATGTTGCTCGATACAAGATTGAACCAGTCTGCCAACCAGCATGTGGGCCGACCGAAAAGGTAAGCCTTTGGCAACTAAGTAATCGGCAAGATCGGTGGCATTCAAAAACCCATCCTTGGTGGCAGCCAGCATCCGTTCTCTTTTAAAGGTCACAGTCCGTAGCATGGGGGTGAAAATCGTTAAACATCCTTTTACGGTATCGATCCCGTCAAATAATGCCTCTTTATCCTCTTGCATATCTTTGTTATAGGCTAACGGCAATCCCTTTAAAATTGTCAGGATAGCCATTAGATCGCCGTACACCCGCCCGGTCTTGCCGCGGATTAGCTCCGCTACGTCCGGATTTTTCTTTTGCGGCATAATACTGGAACCGGTGCTGTAAGCGTCATCCATCTCCACAAAGCCAAACTCCATCGACGACCAAAGTACCAGTTCCTCACAAAATCTGGATAAATGCATCATGGTCAAGGAGATCCCAAAGATAACCTCGGCCACGAAGTCCCGATCACTCACGGCATCCAGGCTATTGGGCATAACCCTCTGCAGACTTAACTCGGCAGCTACTTGAGACCGATCGATCGCGAAACCGGTCCCGGCCAAGGCGCCTGCTCCCAGCGGCAATACGGCAACTCTTTTCAAACAATCATGGGTCCGCTCAAAATCCCGCTTAAACATCTCAAAATAAGCCAACAGATGGTGCCCGAGTACCACCGGCTGGGCCCGTTGCATATGAGTATAGCCGGGTAAAATCGTTTCCTGTTCCCGCTGGGCTATTTCCAAAAGCAACTCCAATAGATTCTTTAAAAGACTTTGAATATTGGCTGTTTCTTTACGAATATACAAGCGGGTATCCAAGGCGACCTGATCATTTCGGCTACGGGCGGTATGCAGCTTTTTGCCCAAATCCCCGATCTCTTGAATCAATAACTTCTCAATATTCATATGAATGTCTTCGGCTTTGATGTCCCATTCAATTTGACCGGCTTTCACTTTTTCCAAAATTCTTTTGAGTCCGATCACGATGGAATCCGCCTCAGAACGTTTAATAATGTTACAATCGCCCAACATATTGGCGTGTGCAATGCTGCCTTGGATATCCTCTTCGGCTAAACGACAATCAAACCCGATGGAAGAATGAAAATCATCCATCAATGCTTCATTATCCTTCTGAAAACGTCCACTCCAAGCCTTCAAAACAACCACTCCCCGCCAATTATGAAATACCGAGAATTTATTCCACAAAAACATCTTAATCCCTTTTTCGGATTGATTAAATCATATTGTTTTTTTCCATTACCATTTATTAATTCTTGATCTAAGTTTTGGTCTATTATATAGTTCGGTTAGATTATTTATAGAGCATTGGGAGGTATAATATGGTAAAGAAGTTTTTCACCTTATTACTTGCTTCTGGGGTTTTGTTGATACTGTCCGGCTATTCTTCAGGTGCCATACTGCCGGTGTCTTCCCCGTTCAAGCTCGGGGATTCATGGTACACCAAGACGGATACCTGGTATTCGATAAAACCGGACAAACCCGATGTCAGTGGTTATGCTCTAAATATTCCAGCTAATTTCTCCGTAGTCGGCGGAGAATATTATCAAAACGATCAGAGCTTTGCCGATTTATATTTTCAAAATGTAAACCATTCAAACCTGACTTATTTCGGCGGAAGTTATTTATTGGAGTCCGGGTTCTTTGTCGGCTTGCATTATCTGGAAGTCGGTCCAACAACCGAGACTCTATTGGCTCCGGGGTACCGTTTTAAAATTAATCAGCAAGGCTATGTGGCGGTGAGTTTTGATTATCTATCCAATGATTATTCAAACACCCATGACATTGTCGGTTTTGACCTGGATTTTAAACTATTCCCCAAGAACATGAAGCTCAGTGGCCAAATTAGCTTGCCAAACCAAGGAAATGATATCGTCATCAACCTCGATACCAATTACCAGGTGAGTAACAGCGTAGTTGTCGGCGCCGATTATCTGTCCCAAGGAAGCGATAATGCTTACAGCGCCGGTTTAACTTATACGGTTCAATCGTTTATTATCGATGCTACGCTGGGAAAAACCTTTAGCGAGAATTATTACCAATTGGCAGGGACGGATCATCTGAAGGATTTTAGCATCGGGGCTTTATATCAAAAATATCAACATAATAGCGACCCTATAGTGACGATTCAGGGCAAATATCATCTGGCGAAGGCAGATTTGATTTTGAAGTATACTTTTGAAAATGATACGTATGATCAAGTCACTGTACTGGCGTATGAAAAAAAGCTGTAACATTTTATCCATAGCTTAATGGCATTGGGACCAGGGTGTCCCCCCAATGTCATCAGGCTAAGAAACCCTATATTGATAGTTCTTTCATCACCCAGGGCAGGAGCAGGAATTTTACGTCCTCTCATATCCCCTGGGCTGTTTGCCTACAAACCGTCTCAACCCCACAAGGGGCTACATTAAAAAGGTCAGCCTGATTTTAGTTTGCAAAGCATTTCCCAACCCATTGATGGGGTTGAGATTGGTTTTAAAACTACAGCCCAGAGGTTTTGACAGGGCTTGCAGTTCAACCTCAGCTCTGGGCGATGAATTCGCGTGCGCGCGCAAATCATTTTCCGTTTCTTGGAAGCTTAACCTGATGGCATTGGGGTGTCCCGGTAACTCTTCTTTTATAGCCTTTTCCTGGGGAGTGGTCAAGTATCCCTTTTAAATTTGCATGTCCGCTTTACTGACCTTGCGGAGTCTACCTTTGATCGGTGTCTTTTGTAACTCCCGCAGAACCAACTCGCCTTTATTATTTAATATTTCTACAAAGGTAGAGATATCCCGGACATTGATGATCCCGATATCCGCCGCCGTCATCCCGTTAATATTGCAAAGGGTACCGACGATGTCGACCGGTCTCATCTTGGTTTTCTTGCCGGCATTGATATGGATTTTCATAATTTCTTTGCTGAGTTGGGCGCCTTTGGCTGCTTTCATTTCCGGAGCGGCCTTGGTTTTTTCTTCAAACTCCGGTTTGGAATGATGCACTGTTTCCGGCTCCGGCCTTTCTTGCAAAGGGATCTCTTGGCCGATATATTGATGGATTGCCGCTAAAAACTTATCTTCATATGGGGTCACAAACGTAATGGCTTTACCCGGCCGATTCTTACGTCCCGTTCTGCCAATCCGGTGAATATAGCTTTCACACTCGAGCGGCAGGTCGTAATTGATGACCAGGGAAATATCTTCGATATCGATCCCTCTGGCTGCAACATCGGTGGCTACCAAATATCGAAAAGAGCCCTGCTTAAAATCATTCATGGCTCTCAAGCGCTCCCGTTGTTCCATTCCCCCATGAATTTTCTCACAAGTGTACTTTAGCTTTTGCAGCCCCTGATAAACCTGATCCACCGTTTGCTTGGTATTGCAAAATATGATGCAACTGTCGGGGTTTTCAACGATGGTGATGTCTCTTAAAAGGTTTGGCTTATCGTTTCGATCGATGGTATATCTTACTTGCGATATCCGGTGGGACGCGGAGTCTGGCTCTTCTATTTCAACGCGGATAGGGCCTTTCATGTATTTTTCACATAAAAGTATGATGTCTTTGGGCATGGTTGCTGACAACACGATCGTAACCCGCTCTTTCGGCAAGCCGGTGATGATGGTCTCGATCTGCTCGATGAACCCCATATTCAGCATTTTATCCGCTTCGTCGATGACCAGATATTTTATTTGAGAAGTATCGAATGTTCCTCTTTCCAGATGATCGATAATTCGTCCCGGTGTGCCAACCACCACATGGGTTTTTTGTTTCAGTTCCTTGATTTGAATCATTAAAGGAGCCTTCCCGTATATTGCCGACACTTTAAGTCGTTTAAACCGACCGATATTAAAAATATCTTCTTTGACTTGGATAGCCAGTTCCCGGGTCGGGGCAATCACTAACGCTTGCGGTTTATTTTCTTCCCAATCGACTAATTCGCAAATCGGAATGGCATATGCCGCCGTTTTCCCACTGCCGGTTTGGGACCTCACGATGATATCCCGCTGTTTCAAAACAGCCGGTATAACCTGGGCTTGGACCTGGGTCGGACTGGTAAAATCCAGCAAACCAATTGCTTTTAATAACTCACTGCTTAATGGATAATCGTTAAAATTCGCTTCCATCACTTCATCATCTCTTCCCGCAGGCTTTATGGCAATTATTATTATATCCGCGCTGCTGTTAAAATACATTGATAATCGATACCCTAGTATTCTAGACCACCGAGGCACCCCTGTCAAATGATCCGCTCCGGGCTTTGGCGAAATGAGAGAGAACCGTGATGGGCCGATCGGGGGCTAAAGCCGTCAGGCTGCAAGATGAAAGGGCTTTGCCCATTTGAGAACGTTGGGATAGCTGGGCCGTCAATTAACTTATCCAACTGGGGGTTTGAATGTAGCAACGCTGTGTTTTTTAAGAATCGATATTGACTTTCGATGCCGGACTATTTATAATAAATAACACAGTAAATTATTGTAAAATTCATAATCAAAAATATATCAAACCGTTGAGTAAGAATAGTAGGTATAGCGGCGTGTGTCCGCGTGCGACTTATTTTCAGAGAGCTGCAGATGATGGAATTGCAGCAATAAAGCGCTTTACCGAATGGACTTATGAGGGCAGGGAGAAAGGCAGCTCGCATGCACGCGCGACTTGCCGAGTAATACCTGACGGAATCTCCATCCGTTACCAAGAGAGCATATATGGTAGTATATGTAACGAGAGGGCGCAGCCGCGCTTAACCGGGTGGTACCGCAGAAGTCGGAAATCAGCTTTTGTCCCAGTTTATACTGAGACAGGGGCTTTTTTTATAGTAAAGTAAAGGTGTTTCTTTTCAGAAACCAAGAAGAGACAAGGAGAGATGAGAATGATGATGTCAAAGAAAGTCCCGCACCGAGTTTATCTTACCGAGGAGCAGATGCCCAAACAATGGTACAATATCCGTTCGGACATGAAGCAGCAGCCCGACCCGATGTTGAACCCGGCGACCATGCAGCCTGTAACCGCCGAAGATTTATATCCGGTTTTTTGTGAGGAGCTTGCCCAGCAGGAAGTGGATGAAACTACCCGATATTTTGATATCCCCGGAGAGGTGTTGGATTTTTATAAAATGTACCGTCCTTCGCCCCTGATTCGCGCCTTTAACCTTGAGAAGGCTTTAGGCACCCCGGCCAAAATTTATTATAAATTTGAAGGCAACAATACCTCCGGCAGCCATAAGCTGAACTCAGCCGCTGCCCAGGCATATTATGCGAAAAAGCAAGGACTGACCAGCCTGACCACGGAGACCGGCGCCGGCCAATGGGGCACTGCCTTGGCGGAATCATGCGCCTTTTTTAAGCTGCCCTTAACGGTATATATGGTTAAGTGTTCTTACGAACAAAAACCTTTCCGGCGATCGGTCATTCAAACCTTCGGCGCCGATATTATTCCCAGCCCCAGCACAACCACAAACGCCGGCCGCGCCATCCTTGAGAAAAATCCCGATACCGGGGGCAGTCTTGGCTGCGCCATCTCCGAAGCAGTAGAAAAGGCTGTAACCACCAAAGGATGCCGCTATGTCCTCGGCTCAGTATTGAATCAGGTTTTATTACACCAATCCATTATCGGCTTGGAGTCCAAACTGGCCCTGGAAATACTGGACGAATATCCGGATATCATTATCGGCTGCGCCGGCGGCGGTTCCAATTTAGGCGGTTTGATTGCTCCCTTTATCCAAGATAAATTATTGGGCAAGGCTTCGCCAAGAATTATCGCCGTAGAACCTGCCTCCTGTCCCTCTTTAACCCGGGGCCGTTATGCTTATGATTTTTGCGACACCGGTAAAACAACCCCCTTGGCCAAAATGTACACTCTGGGATGCGAATTTGCGCCATCGCCCAACCACGCTGGAGGTTTACGCTATCACGGAATGTCGCCAATCCTGTCTAAACTTTACCATGATGGTTATATGGAGGCGGTGGCAGTAGAACAGACCAAGGTCTTTGAGGCGGCGACTTTCTTTGCAACCCAAGAGACGATCCTTCCGGCTCCGGAGTCGGCTCATGCCATCCGGACCGCCATCGATGAAGCCTTGAAATGCAAGGAAACCGGTGAAGCAAAGACGATTCTGTTCGGTCTTACCGGAACCGGTTATTTTGATATGACTGCCTATGATGCTTATTTAAACGGCAGCATGACCGATTATATTCCTAGTGATGAGGATCTGCAGCAAGGCTTTGATAAGCTGCCGCAAATTCCGGGGGTCAAGTAAGAGTAACTTTTGCAACTAAAAAACTAAGCGCTGACCATAAGGCTCAACTTGTTGTGTTTCAATATCCAGTTGAGCCTTTAAATTTTAATCTCACGCCGTCAATAATACCCCATGGCTTCCTTTGATCTCCAAATATTCTTTGACTTTAAAACCGGTTTGTTGGGCTATTTCAACCTCGTTGTTAAATTCATCCTTGGAAACATGGTGGCTCGGCTCGGAAATCAAGAGACAACCACCTAATTTTAGTGTTTGATGAGCTTCCTTCATAAAATTCAATGAATCGGGCACTTCATGAACCACCCCAAAGGCCAGGAAAAAATCAATTTCCCCAGCCAAGTCGGAAATCTCCAATGAACCGGAAGCACAAATCCTGGTTTCAATTCTATCGAACAGTCCGGCTTTGGCCGCTCTTCTGGTTAGGCCTTTAATCATTTGTTCCTGAAGATCGATACAAACAACCCGACCTTTCACCCCAACCAGCCTCGCGATTGGCAAACTGAAAAAGCCCATACCGCTACCGGCATCGATCACGTTCATATTTTCCTTGATATAGGGTTTTAAAATTTTTTCGGGATTCTGGGTCACCCGCCGCAGGGGATTCATTAGTAAATACCCCAGCCACCAGGGGTAAACCGGTTTAGCCATTTTGATCACCTCAAATAAATTGATAATAGGGACTTCTCTTATTAGACGTAAACTTAATGGTTTTTATTGCATTTTTGTACAGTTTTGTACAGTATTGATGTGGTCGTACCCTCCCAACAAAATTTATTTGAACTGGGAGCAAAGGGAATTTGCATCGCTCCAGCCGCTGGCAGGACAGGCTGATTAGGGGTGAACTAAATAAACAAAAAACTCCACTTTTTTAAAGAAATGGAGTTTAGATATTAATCGACAAAAAGTAATTTCATACAAATTTACATTCAAATCGATACTGACCGAGAGCATATTTGTCTTATATACCAAGTTGCATATGAATACCTTTTTTAAATGCAACCTGGTATTAAAATCTGCCCTGAAGTAAATCCAGTTTCCGTTGCATATAATACTGAAAATCGGCTAGAGAAACATCGGGCGGTACTAGATGATCCACGGTAGGAATAAAGCCACCCTCTTCAATTAAAGGAACCAGTGACGCCAGATGGGTGTCAATCGCTTCTTTTCCTTTGGCAAGCTCCATTTTATCAACCCCGCCCCACAGCCGCAACTCTTTCCCAAATTTCCGGCGAATTTTAACCGGGTCCATGCCGGCTGCCCTTTCCAACGGCCAAATCGCATCGACTCCCGCCTCCAGCAGTAGCGGAATCAGCAATTCACAATTGCCATCCGTATCGACAGCCACATATCGAACGCCATTTTTTTTGAAATAGTCAACCAACTTTTGCATATGCGGAAAAATAAAGGTTCGGTACTGCTCGGGACTAAGTAAGGGACCGTTCTTCATCGACATATCTTCACTAATCATCACATAATCAATATCGGTATGTTCCAAAACCGGTCGCGAGACTTCAATGGTAAAATTCCCAATAAACTCCATCATTTCGTGTAAAAGCTCCGGTTGATCATACAAGGCATAACACAGATTTTCAGTGCCCATCCATTCTCTAGCCCGCCAATAAAAACCTCCCGTACTGCAATTGCGTCCCAAAATCAATACATGTTCCCGGTTTTTCCAGCGCGGCAGCATAATCTCCCGCCACTGGGCCGGATAGCGGCTTCCCAGCTTGGTAAGGTAACGCTTTTTCAGTTCACGAAAATCATTCAAATCGCTTACCGGGAAACGAAGATATTGGTCCATGCATGCTCGCATATTTCCCGAAGTGCCCTCAATAAGAGCTTTACTAACCACTCCATTCGAATTTCTGATGATTTCATAACGGTCGTCTTTTTCCAGGACTTCCCGGGCAAACTCCGGCTTCATTCCGTAATTGACATCGATAAATTCCCGGACATCCATTCCAAATTTTTCTTCACCAGTAAACCAGTCCCAATGCAAACTATAGCGGTCGAGTCCTTCCTTTTCCCAGCGGTCAATCGTTTGTTCCCAGACGCCCGCTTCCCAATTGGGCACCCGATCTACCGCTTTATATTCCATGGCCTGTAAAAACCGTTCCCGCCCGGTTAATGGTTTGGTGGTAAACATTCAACATCCCTCGCATTATCATTTATTCGATAATCTTAGTTTAACAGGGATAGACGGCTGAGGGTTAGCATAAAACATGATAAAATTAGCATAAATTATGTTTCTTCTGATACTGGGTAGGGGAGCAACCCGCAATCGAATGAAATAGCCTTGAAAAATAGTTTACATCACCAACGCCTACAATTTCAGCTACTTCGGATATGGTGTATTTTCCGGTATCCAAAAGCCGGGTCGCTTTGGCAATCCGGATCTTGTTAATGTAGTCGATGGGAGTGAGGCCGGTTGTTTCCCGGAAGACTTTACGAAAGTAATCCGGGCTTAAATATACCCTGGCGGCGAGATCAGCCACTTTTAAATCACCATTCAAATTCTCTTCAATATAATGCAGCGCTTCAGCCAGCATTTCCCGTTTGCCGTCAAAAAATCTCGGCCGTTCGGAAAACTGCTTTTCCCAGGAACGTCCCAGTAAAGCCAGGAACATAATCAAATTAGCTTTTAGAGTAAGCTGAAAACCGGTTTGACGATTTCGTTTTTCGGCGATCATTTGTTTCAAGAGGGCTTCGATAGTTAATACTTCCGCCGGTTGTAAGTGCAGTATCTCCTGGTGGTTTAATTCGCTGCGGTAAAAAGGTTCCACCATCAGAAAATCATAGAGGCCGCCCATTTCTTTTATATGCTTCCAATCTTCTCCCAATGCCTCCGGATAAAACAAACAATTATAGATAACGGTTTTCGAGGTTATGGAATAGGAATGCTCTTCATGAGGAATTACAATAAAGACATCGCCCGGTATCAACGTTATCTCAGTCCCATGATATTGATGCCGGCACGAACCGTAAGCCATGAAAACAATTTCAATGAAGTTATGGCGGTGCAAACTTACTGGAGCATCGCTTATATACAGGGCCACTTCAATTAAGTCTTCAGCCTTAGCCGGCCAGGAAATATAATTGTTATCCATCGGAGTTAACTCCTGATTGCTATGTATTAGAAATATAGCGGCGCAAAGAAGTTAGTGATGGTATCATTTTATCACTATGATCAACGGAAAAACAATTATATTATTATTATAGATTGGTCATGACGCCGGAAGCTTGAACATTTACTCACCTCCCTCCACAAAGTGAAGATGAAGTTCGGGTAACCCTGCTTGAACAGCCTGGTTTCTGGACCAATCGAAGGCAACTCTTGTAGCATCTGCTGTACATAAAGAAATTCTGCCGGCGGCTAATTTAATCACCGGCAGAAATCGTCAAACATTTTAATGTTAGTAATAGGCATTCGGATCGAAGCCGCTGTAGCCGTATACTGCAAATTCACATATCCTGGTTGCCACGGAGTTTGGATTGGTTTGTGGGTTTGTAATATACAATCTGACATATCTGGCGGTCACATTAACATAATGGTGGTGATATTATAACTATTTCCGGCTACAGCGTCCACGTCAGTCCAGATATTGCCATCGTTACTCACTTAAAATTTAAAATCCCCGGTATTTACACTACCGCCATCCCAAGCTTCACTATTTGCGCCAGCGTGTCTTACGACATATTCGAGAATCGGTAAACTCACGCCCAAATCGATCTTTAACCAATTTGGAACGGCATTGGTAGTACACCATTTTGATGATTAAACTCCATCAACTGCTTTCGACGCCTCTTCTCCTGAAAGTTGTGATGATGCCGTCGCAGTCTTGTTTAAGGCCAAATTGACATAATCGCAGGCTGATTTTGTCTGACCGCTTCCGTTAAATGCTCCGATATTGGGCGCAGCAGAACCTGATACCGGATTTTTATAGAAATCCTGGCCGCCATTATTACTAATCACCATACCGCTGCCAAGCGCAGGCGATCCTAACGCCAGTTTGAAGCCATCGCACTCAGCCATTCCAACCCTTGATGGGAATGGATTTACAAATAGCGGATCAGATGTAATCTTATGAGGGTCGGACGGCTCACTACTCACATGGTTACCGTAGAAAATATTGTTGCTAAATACGACATTATTTATTGCATTGTGTCCATTATTGCCCAAGAAGTAAAATATATTATTATAAAATTGAGGAGCTCCACTAGTTTTCCAGGCTATCAAGCCGCTATTATCGACCTCGTTTCCCAGGTAAACCGTATTGTTGTAAAATTCCATCGGAGTGCCTCCATAACTTGGAGCCGAACCGCCATTGCATATAAAAACCCCATAAGAGTCATTGTTAATAACATTGTATCTGATAACACAATTCCCGGATTTATCATAATTGCAGGATTCCAGAAATCCGCCGGTATTGTCATGGCTGTAATTATATTGAATCGTAATATAGGTATTGGCTGTATCCAGGTCGAAGGCTGTTCCGTCTTTGCCCAATCCGCCGCCGCATCCGAAATTATAAATCTCATTGTATTCATAGGTAACGTGATCGATAGCTGCACCCCACATTGCGGCAGAGGCAGTACAGCCATACGGAAATAGATCGGCGGGAGCGGTAACACTTCTGACTCCGGAATTCGATACGATATTATTATTGATTTCCACGTTGGAATCCAGCCAAATCACAATACCATCGCCGCCGCAGTTGTCGATGGCATTGTTACTGATAGTTATATGCGTATTCCTGGCGCAATTATCAAACATAGGCCACATGCCTCCGGCGCCTGTGTCGTCATGATGAGTCACCGAGCCGACATATACACCGGTCCGGTCTATATTCCTTATCGTATTGCTGTCGATAAGAATATCATCCCATTTCACAGTGGTATTGGAAGGATAAAGTGCCTTATGGGCGACTACAATACCGGCATTATACCCATACCAGCCATTGGAAATACCTTGAATGTCGCGGACATTGCAATTACTAATTTTTATATGATTCAATTGTCCTGTAGTATCGTTGGTTACATAAATCCCCGTCCTCTGGGCCACGGTTGAGCCGCCGTTGGTAACATCCAGATTATTGATCTCCCAATATTGTTGGTTGTATAGCTTTACGGCTGAATCATTGCCGCTGCCGTCAATTACCGGTTTATTGCCGAAACCATACATATCCAGTATGATTGGAATTCCATTTGCACCGCTTCCTTTCGGATAAAGCTGCCCGGTCCAGGAACACCCTGCTTTAAATAATATTTTGTCGCCCGGTCCGAAAGTGGTTGCATTTACCTTGCTAAGCGACTTCCAAGCCGAATCGGTACTGGTACCGGAGTTCGAATCGGAGCCCATTGTCGCATCGACATAGTATTTAATATTGGCTGCCCTTACCAAAGCTGCTGGTACTGTAAATACTGCTAAAGCAATAAAAACAAGTATATAAATTGGTCCCATTTTTTACCCATCCTTTTTGAATAATCACCACTATCTCCCTCTCTCTTTCGATCAAATCGGGTACACCTGATTTTGGAGATTGTTTGAATTCCATCGTTCCCCCTTTCGTTCAATTACTCCAATTCGATGGTAATAATCTTGCCTTTTTGTACTGTAACGCAGATGGTGTCCCTGTTTATAACCAGCTCCTGCGTCCGCTCCTCGTTTAAATTGGTTAGATAAGCCTTGAATACATGCAGGTTGGTAATAATTTTCCCTTCAATTTCCCGTTCCGTAGGATTATAGAGTCTTAATATGACAGTATTGCGTTCTTCGGCCTGCTTCAATGAACTGAAAACTAGGTTCTCGCCATCCAGGCGGATAAAGCTTTGCTCCGGCGGAAAAACACCGGATTGCTTTCCAAATTGGCAGACACGAAGCGGGACATTGAATGCCAATGCATTGTCGTATAACCCGGCTTGATCCCAATATTTCTGGTGCGGCATCAGCGCATATCTGTAACTGAATTCCGCCAAGGATTGAGCGCTATCATCTCCGGGGTATTCCATCCATAACCGGTTATCGCAAGGAATCCGCAACCGAGTTCCGCGGACCAACCCCATTGCTATGGTATTCCTGTCATCATGCTCCAAAATCTCATAATCTTTGGCTGCATCGGTCAGGATCGCCAGGCCATGCTCGCCGTCCGACAGGTCCAGCCATAAATGGGCCGGATGCCTTGCCAGTTCGTTACCGCGCAATTCACCGTTAATGGACGGCTTGACCGGATATTCGGTCACCGTAAATGAACCGTCGGCCCAAGTCTTCTGAGCCGAGATATCGGTTGGAAAACAAACTTTAAGGTAATGATCCCTGACCGTATTTTCAATCGTCGTCTTTACTTCCAAATAACGAACCATTTTGATTAACCGCAATTCAACTTTTACCAGCAACTCTCTTTCAAATTGGGAGCGCTGTTGCCGGGTCAAATCATATTCGTCCGGTAATTTCAAGCTGAATGTAATCGCAAAAACAATAGCCAAAGGGCCATGAATCCGGATCGATACTTGCGCCTGCATTCTAAGGCTATTGATGATCTTGTCGTTGCCAGGAGCGTCGGACATCCACATGTTGCCCTTTTCGCCGCTATCTAAAAAATAATTGAGGTTGGTATATACTTTGCCCGTCTGCTTGTGAGTGATGTCGATTGTACCGTCTGGATTCACCTTGATCTTGAGATACTCATTTTCTGCCTGATTGGGTCCGGTGAGCATATCCTCAGCCGGAATCCGTGGTGCGTCCCATTCTTCATGGGGGTAAGGATATTCTTTCTTGGCGGCCCATTTGATTTTAAATGTTTTAAATCCCAGGGCCGGAACATTTTCGGCCAGGAAGTAAAGATGAACTTTGGTGCAATAAAAAGGCATATTACGGCTACGGGGATGGTAAATCCCGGCCCTGGTCTCCCGCCGATCCACTTCTTGGATTTGAATTGGATTACCGTTTAGATCCTCCAATACCAAATAATCCAGCCGGAGATCACTGGGCAAATCAATATAAGCCTCCACTACTTCACTGCGGGGGAAAGAAGCCGTATTATGAACCGCCAGGAAATATTGGCTATCCGAAATCTCAGTAGTGTCTATCTCCTTGGTCAGGTTTTGCAAAGCCCGTCTTTCCAAACCTTCCGCGATGACCCGGGCTTGTTTTAAACGGCTTAACTCACCTTCGGCGACTGTTTGCGGTCCTAACCCATGCATCGAGTCATGGGCGTGGCTCTGGAACATCAGTTTCCAAATCTTTTCAAGGTAAGTCCTCGGGTAACGATCAAGCCCGCATCTCCAGGAGAGGGTCGATAACGGTTCTGCATAGCGCAAGATTTTATTCTCAGTTTGGCTGTTTTCTATCATCACTTCCGGATGAATGGAAAAAACATCGGTATGGATGGCGCCGACGGGACCGTCACGCATCGGGCCTTTGACCACATTAAGATCGATCCGGTCCTTTAGGGCGATTTTTAATTCACGGATATAGTCGCCAAGGCTGCTGTGAATAGTTTCGCAGTCTTCCCCAAATTGCGCTTGAATCTCTTTGATAATCTCGGCAGTCAAAGGGTGGGGCTCTGTAAAATCCGTGCCTTCAAACATCAGTAACACGTCTGGGGCTGCTGTACCTTCCACGGTATTAAGCGCTCGTTTCATGCCCTCCACAATATTTTCATTATGAAAGGAGGTCACCGGATCCAGAATCTCATAAAACCAGCCATATCCTTCAGGATCAGCGGTATGGAAAATCTTACCCAATTCGCCCCAGTGATATTGCCAGTCTTTGCCCCAGGCATCCAGGTTATCGACGATTGGAATATGGGCTGCAAAAAAGAAATTCCACCGGGCTTCCCTGCCTAAACGGGATGCCAAAGCTCTTGTCCCGTCCGGCGCTTCCCAGATGAACTCGTGATACTTGGAACGCCCGGGGTCCATATATTTGTAAAACAAAATGGTATCGATTCCGAAACCGGCGTAAATTTGGGGCAATTGACCGATCTGGCCGAACGAAAAAACGCTGTACCCGCATTTCATCGCTCCCCCATATTCTGCGGACTTCCGGATGCCGTACAGCAGATTTCGTACTACCGATTCCCCTTGAACCGGCGCACAATCCGCCAATGTATACCAGGGGCCGATCTCCAGCCGGCCTTCTTTGGCTAATTTCACAATACGTTCCCGGTTTTCCGGCCGGATTTCCAAATAATCCTCCACCAGGGTCAATTGTCCGTCCAGAAGGAATGAACGGTATTGCGGCTGGGACTCCATAATCTCCAGGAGATGGTCGATACAGTCTACCAACCGCATGCGAGTCCGCTCAAACTCCCAGCGGAACTCGCGATCCCAATGAGTATAAGTGATAATATGCACTCTCGGTTTGGTCATTGTTTTGCCTCGCTCGATTCAGCTTCTTTGATTCAAATAATAATAGGTTCAATATCCCTTTCAAAATAATGGAATTCAGTCCTGACTTCCAAATTTTCCACAATTTTTACCTGAGCTTCCACTGAAAGAGCAAGCACTTGATGCCATACCCCTTCATGGAGACAGACCGGTTTATCCAGCAGGAAGGCCTCAAATTGACCGGGGTAACTGTTTTCCGCTACTATCAGTAAAACTGTACCTTGTAAAGGTTCAAAACTTTCCTTGGTGTTGGGGTGGTTCTCCATCAATTGCGCGGTCCGGTTGGGAACGCGGAAAACCGCCAGACGCCACCCTCCATCATTTTGGCGAACCCGGATTTCAAAATCTTCCCGATAACCTGGCGTAAATTCGATTACTGTTCCATACTTGCCGAAATTATCACTATTGATATTTTGAATTATTCTCTTTTTTAAGGCGGTGGGTTCCACGATTCGCTTCCCTGTCTTTCGGATGAATTGTTATATTGAAACTGCAACCGGATAAGCCACCGGTTATCTCGTTTCAAATCGAACAAATTAATTAAAATCTAGAATTTCTTCAACTGTTATGGCACTTAGGTCTTTTATCGCCTTATGAGCCCTTTTATCTTCTGCTCCATAACCTACTGCCACAACCTTCATACCCGCCGCTAATGCGGCGCTTATTCCCGACACGGCATCTTCAATCACCAGGCACTGTTTTACGGGAATCCTCAGTTTTGCAGAGGCTTTTACAAACACTTCCGGGTCCGGCTTGCTTTTTTTAATCATATTTCCGTCAATAACTGCATCAAAAAAGCTGCCGAGCCCGATATTCTCAAGGATAATTTTTGAATTTCTGCTGGATGAACCGATTGCCATTTTTATTCTTTTTTTTCTAAGGCCATACAGCAACGTATTGACCTCCGGCAAAATATCATCAGGGGTAATATTCTTTAAAAGCTCCCGGTAAATAAAATTTTTTCTGGCAGCCAATTCAAGCTTTTGCTCCTCTGAGTACTGCTTATTGGAAGCTTTAAGCAATATTTCCAGGCTCTCCATCCTGCTTACACCCCGAAGTCTGTGGTTAATATCTTTGTCAAAGTATATTCCTTCTGTGTCGGCAAGCTTTTTCCAGGCTTGATAATGATATTCATCTGTCGATACGATGACACCATCAAGGTCAAAAATTACCGCTTTTATTGACGGTACGCTTATCTCTCTGTTATTCGAAGGATTAGGTATCAAAGCCCACTACCCCCATTTTGTCATTCATTTCATGATCTTCTTGACAGTCAATTGCAAATGGTTTCTCCCGGATGGATTACATATTTTTTCCCTTGTATAGACAACTGTAGGTTAGCGCCAGCTAAAGACATGTTGGTGACCGATATTCGTTTGCCTTCTATATCCACTGTGAAAACCGCTCCCTTCCATTTCAGACGAAATTTCATCCTCCGCCATTTTTCAGGCAAACACGGGTTGATAATGAATTGTTCTTTTCCAGGCAGGCAACCTGCTAACCCGTTAACCACCAGCGACCAATTCATCCCATGGGCCGCCATATGAGCCCCTTTGTCGGCGTTACCGTTTATATCGTTTAAATCGACCCCTAATGATTTTTCCATGTAATATTTCGCTTTTTCTTTTAATCCAAGCTGTGCTGCAAGTATGCTATGCACACCGAAGCTAAGCGACGATGAGTGTAGTGTTCGGGGTTCGTAATAATCCCAGTTAGCTTTGAGGATTCCCTCATCCTGCAACTGGGGCAACAAATACAGCAGCATTAGCACATCGGCTTGCTTAACTGTCTGGGTGAGGTAAGAATCGGAATCCGGCGCATTCATGCTGATAATCTCGTCCCGGAGCTTAAAGTAGCCTTCAAACTGTTCATAGAGGCCCGCACTGTTTCGCATTACCTTGATCCGGTCTTGATAGTTTATTATTCTTTCTTCCTCTTCAGGGCTTATAGCTATCCTTGTGGCCATTTCATCCCACTCACGCGCATTGTTTTCTTTCAGGTACTCAATAGCCTTTTGGGCTAGTGATAGGTTGTAAATGGCCAGATTGTTCACATAGGCGCTGTTATCGCAGACCACATGCCCTTCATCGGGTCCCGCCGCGTTACGGATGGTTAGCGTTCCTCCATCCTCACCCGCTTTGGATATCCAGAACCTGGCTGTCTCAATTAAAACCTCAGCCGCACATTTCCTGTAGAATTCATAATCCCCGGTGCAATCCACATAGTTCTGCACCGCATAAGCAACATCCCCGATGATGTGCAGTTGATGCGTCACCCATTTAAGCCACAGGGGACATTCCTCTGCGCCGCTTATGGCCGTACACCAAGGGTACTGTGCTCCCTTAAAACCATTGGACAGTGCCTTCCTTCTGGCGCCATCCAGCAGATTGTACCTGTATGTCACCAGGTTCTTTGCAAGATGCGGCTGGGTAAAAATATAAAAAGGCAACATATGGATGTCGGTGTCCCAGAAAACATTTCCTTGATAGTATTCGCTGGTCAATGCCTTGGCAGGTATGGAGACGCCGCTGTCGTCCTTTGAGGCCGCAATGAGCAAACTGAATATACTGTGTCTCAATACCACCTGATTCCACTGGTCACCCTCAATCAAAATATCCGAATCAACCCAATATTTCTGCCACAGCTTGAAACTTTCCCCTCTGGCATTGTTCAGAAGATCCGCATTGAAGCTTGCGACCGCTTCCTTCACAGCCAACATTGAATCTGCTTCGATTCTTGACAACGCAAAAGCCGCAATTCGCTTTACATATAAAACAGCATTCTTTTCAAGATTTACTTCCATCCTTACACAGGTAGTTTCATCGTCCACCATCGTGGTGTATTGGTCATCCGTCAAGCCTTCGCATACCAGTGCGGTGGCAAATGCCGCCTTCTGCCGGTCAACCTTGCCTTCGACAAGTATGCCGACGGAATTCTGATTGAAGCCTTCCTTTGAGACTACGTTATATAGCCTCTCGACATCCGGTTCGCCTGTAATATTCGTTATATAGGTGTCCCCTTTATTGGACGTATAGGTATTGATTCCGGCCTCAACGACAACATTGCCTGAGTAATTCTTTATCTCAAGCTCATACTCAACAAACACCCGGTTTGTCCTGACCATATCGGCAAACCTTTTCTGAATCAATTTTATTTCCTTACCACCGGGTGATATCCAATAGGCCTCGCAGATAAACACACCCCGCAACATATCGAGGGACCTTTTAAAGGACACCAGCTTCCCGGTGCTAAAATCAACCCTTTCGCCGTCTATTTCCCACTTCATGTCCAGAAAGTCGGGGCATTTTACAAGGTATATTTCCACACGCTCTTTTACCGCCTTTTCAGGGTAGCTGAAATAGTGATCGGTTCTGTTCCATTCGGATATATCTATTGGCGCCCTTGTCATTCTGTCATAGAAACCTGCCATATATATCCCTTGGGATTCTCCCGAAGGCAATTCGGAGATTGTTCCGCGGATGCCGATTCTGCCATTACCAATCGCAAACACAGTGTGCAAGGATTTTTCGGTATCCGGTGATACCCCTTCCTTGACGATGCTCCATAAATCCTGTCCATAATCAACCAAACCTTTTTGGTATTTTTGCATTGTTATTTAACCCTTTTTTAATGATTAAAAGGCTGTAATGCCGCTTTTTCCGGCATTACAGCCTTTTCCGACAATTATTTCAGACCCATGCTTTTAATTTTTGCTTGATACTTGGTAGTCCAATATTTCTCCAGTTTCACCAGACCGGCTGCTTCACATTTTGAAATAAAGTTATGGTATTCGGCTACGGCGCTGTTCTCATCTTTGGCAAAGACTATCTTGGCAACGCTGTCTTTCATGATGTCAATCACCTTCTGCCGGATTATCATTTCGTCATCTCCGGCAACCGGGTTTAAGCCGCTGAGTTCCGGATGATACTCAACATACTTTCCGAATGTCTGGTTAAATTCGGTCAATCTTTTGTCATTCTTATTCCAGAAAGGTAAATTCCAAAGCACGGAATCGTTGCAAAACCAGTATTCTCCCAAACCGTTTTTCGATGCCACTCCGGGCCAGTCGGCTGTCTTCAATTTCAAATACTCGGGGAAATGAACCGGAAGACCGTCAACCAATTTATAATGGGGTCCTTTAACAACATCACCGCTGAAGGAATTTCCTTCAATGCCCCAGGACAAATCTTTGTGGCCTTGAACCGAATAACAGTACTCCAGAAATCTGATGCAACGGGCCGGGTCCTTGGCCTTTTTTGAAATAAGCACCGCGTTCCAACCGTCTCCCAAACGCATCTGCTTATAGGTGGGGAATGGTTTCAGAATTTCGTAATGGCTGTTCTTATTATCCGCCGGGATCTTCTCACCGTCACCGATGGTCCAGGAATAAACGATTGGGTCGCCGTTATTTACCTTGGCCGTTTGCACATCCTTGGAATCGATGAACGGATCCTTGGTCAGCAAATTTTGGATCTGCAAATGATTAAGAAACTTCAAGGTATCCAGGAATTTCGGATCCCGGACCGCCCATTTAACCTCTTTACCGGTAACATAATATTGGTCGCCGACTCCGAATTGATTGCCGATATTGCGGAGGTTCTGCTGTTGGTCCAGCATGCGGCTGGATAAAGCTTCATCCGCGGGGTAGAAAGGAATTTTATCCGGATGTTTGGCGGCCATCTTCGCCAGCGCCTGGTTGAATTTCTCGGGAGTGTTCATATCGGGACGGCCGATTTCGTCGTAATAGTCTTTACGAACCGACCAGACTGACTGATTCATGCTAATCAAGCCATTGTTTTCGAGGGCCATTTTCCGGAAATCCTCGCCCTCGACAAAGTCCGGTAAATAATAAGTTTTACCGTCCTCACTCTTATAATTGCTCAGCATCTCCTTGCGGAGAATGCTTTTAAATTTTGGGGCATACTTGGCGATCAACTCATCCATCGGATAAACAATGCCCGCTTTGATCATCATCGGCAGCGCCGGGTTGTCTTTCCCCATAACAACCATGTCCGGCAAGGAATTACCCGCGATCATGATGTTCAATTTCTGGTTGTCGTCGGCAACCGGCTTCATGATATTCACAGTGACCCCGGTTCTGGCAGTCACTCTTTCGGCTGTGGGATCTTTCCAATTCAAGCCGAACCAAGTATAGTTAATGAAAAGATCCAGCGTGATCGGCTTCTTGTCTTTTTGCCATTCCAACCCCGGTGGGTCGGCTAACGCACTTTTAGCGGCCGCAAATGTTCCCACCTGCCAAATCGATAACACTAGCAACAAAGCTAATAACATGCACAATAACTGAAGCGACTTTTTCATGAAATTCCCTCCTTGATTTTTCTTTCTAGCAGCTATTTCGTTTACTTTGGCTGCCAATCCCCCTTTCGGACTTTTTCATTTTTATGAACCCATGGCGGTTCATTGAAAGCCTCTTTACTCTTTAATGGCTCCTATCAGCATGCCCTTGATGAAATACCGTTGAAGGAATGGGTAAATCAAACTTATCGGAGCGATGGCCACCACCAAAGTAGCGTAACGTATGGATTGAAGTGTAATTGGCGTTTGGTAGGCGGTAGCAATCCGTGATAGCTCCTGCTGCGCTTGGGCCAAAGACATAACTCGCATCAATACTGCAGGTAAAGTCATTAGCTTTTCGTTGGTAATATAAAAAGCCGGGTAAAACCAATCATTCCAATGCCAAACGCCGACAAACAGGGCAATTGTCGCGATGATTGGCGTGGAAAGCGGCATGAAAATCCGGCTAAAGATGGTAAAATACCCTGCTCCGTCAATCTTTGCTGATTCCTCTAATGCTTGGGGCAATTCACTGAAATAGGCCACAAACAATAAAGCATTAAAGAAATAAAACATCGGCGGGATGATATAAACCCATATTGTATCAATAAGATGCAATTCCCGGTATAAAAGATAGGACGGAATTAAACCGCCGCCAAAATAGATGGTAATAATACCGAACACCAAGTAGGCTTTGCGAAATAGCAAATATTTCCGGGATAGTCCGTACGCAACCATGGCGGTAAAGAATACACTAATGATTGTCCCAACTACCGTCCGGGTGATGGTTACAAAAAAAGCCAGATAAATACTTTGATCACGAAAAACAAAACGATAATTCTCCAAGGTGAATTGACGCGGCAATAAATAAAAGCCGCCCGATACGGCATCCTTTCCGTCATTCAACGAGTATATCAAACAATAATAAATGGGATAAATCGTAATAAAGAGAATGAATAAAGCAACTATGGCACAGAAAATATCAATCATCCAGTCTTCTTTGGTCCTGCGTATGGAAGCCATATTGACACCGCCTTTGGTTTGAATGTAACATAGAATTTCAAGTTTTCTCGGTTGGAAAGTTCTATTTATTATAAAACATTGCGTCCGGTTACTTTTTTAGCGCTCCAGTTGGCCAATAGCATCATTAGTAAAGAAGTGATTGCTAAAAGCAAACTGGCTGCCGTGGAATAGGAATAACGGAAAAGTTTGAGGCCGTTATCCAATATGTAATACTGGATGACATAGGAAGTTTCATGATTAAAGGGATTGCCTAACAAATAGGATTGATCGAAATTGGAGGCGGTTGAGCCGGTTTGCCCGCCGCTGAGCATATTGCCGAAGTTAAAGATAAAAAGGACAATCATGGTTCCGGCAATCGCCGGTAATGTAATATGGATAATCCTTTTTAAACGGCCGGCACCATCCACCACTGCCGCTTCATACAATTCCGGGTCCACTCCGGCTATTGCGGCTAAATAAATGATGGCATTCCAGCCCGTTTCCTTCCAGGCTTCAATAATGGTACCAAGCCCCCAGAAAAGTTTCGATTCCGCCAGGAACATGATGGGTTTTTTTAAAAGCCCGGTTCTTAATAAAATATCATTCACCATTCCCTTGGAATCAAGAAATACCATCCAAATGGTTGCAATCACTACATAAGAAAGAAAATGTGGCAGATAACTGCCGGTTTGGGTTATTTTCTTCAGCCTTAAAAACGGGATCTCATTGAGGACCAGCGCAAAAAAGAGCGGTAAAAAAAATCCGGCGATGAATTTCAACCCACCCAGCGCAAAGGTATTTCGCACTGCTAGGAAGAAATCGCTATCCTGAAAAAGCGCCTGGAAATGTTTCAAACCAACCCAGGGACAATGAAATATACTGGAAGTAATCTGATAATCTTGAAACGCTAATATATAACCCGCCAAGGGAATATAAACGAAAATAAACATAAACAGTATTCCCGGCCAAACCATCATGTGTAACGTCAATTGATTCTTAAAACGAATCCACTGAATATTTCTACCGTTATCCGGCGCCAACATGATTTTTCTATAAGGATCGATAATGCCCATAGCCTGGTGACCTCCAATGTTTGTAGAACAACTTTTGGCCTGCAAAATTATTATAAACTGCTTAACCAGTAAAAACAGTTGACTGAATTCAGTTTTGGTGTAATATTCTCAGTTATATCCCGACTTCACTTGCGAAAAGATTTCTTCCGTGATAACCTAAAATTAAGATAAAAAAGTAGCTGCATCATGTAACATGAGCAGTCGACAGCGAGGGCAGGCGGCATAATGATTGAGGCACCTTTTTTAAAAAGGTTAAGTTTTCGGAACAAATTACTTTTTTCGTATATCGTTCTCATTTCAATTCCGATTACGATTAGCAGTATCTATTTCTTTAATAAGGTAATTACCTCGGTGAGCCGCAATTCCATGGAGATCGTCGGGCAGCGGCTCTCTCAAGAGGAAAGCGGCTTACAGAACCAACTGAACCAGCTGGAACAGGCGGCTCGATTCTTCGACACCAACCCGATCTTCAATAAATATTTTGACAATAACTATTACAATGATATTGAGAGAATCGTCATTACTAATAACTATATCATTCCCCTCATTTCATGGCAGGCTTCCATGAACAATAATATCAACAGTATCCGATTTCTAACCGATGACGACAATATTCCGGAGGGCGAATTCATCGAATGGAACAACCGTCATCCCGCCGATTTATGGTTTGACCCAATGCGCCGAGCGGTTGAAAATAATGGCTTGTTTTGGGAAAATA
>WSSedL1CaDRAFT_10000224_pt1 | contig 39544 bp, 30 predicted proteins | sample WetSurSL1Cattail_FD_9464 | JGI IMG/M metagenome (IMG submission 9464)
CTATCGATTATAATACAATTCGCATCTACAAATTATGCTTGTCTTGCCTTTTTTATAAGACGTTTAATATCTATAAAATTCAATACATTATCCATGGTATCCTGATCGAGTGAAAAGCCGTAATTTTCACAAATCAAATTTGCCTTTTTTACTAATTCCCGTATACTATTTACCAGTTTGTAATTATCAAATTTATCATTTATCTCAAGATAACAATCATCAAAAATCCCATTCAGTATATTATAATTTTTTCTTTTTACATAATATTCTATTTTGACAATTTTCCCATTAGTCCTTAATGAAATTTGTCCAATATATTTACGCACTCCATTTTCTGTTTTAGTCTTTTTATATACCTGTAATTCAAATATAGTTATTGCCGGTATGACTAATGGTTTCATGACTTCTGATTTCGTCTTCTCATTCGTTATTAAACCTGCTTCAATCTTTACTGTTTGAAGGAACTTTTTTATAAGTTCAACTCTATGTCCTTTAGAATAAGTCCACATATCACCGTATTCCCTATTAAAATCTTGATATATTTTATAGATTTCATCTTTACCCACTAATACTTTATATTTTTCATATAAGTCCTTACTATCAAAAGCCTTTTCTAAAGCAGTGTCCCTTTCTTTTTCAAGTTTTTCATAGAAGTTATATATATTTCTAGCAAATCCAGTAATACTTGGCATAATGACATTACATTTTAGAGGTCTACCATTTTTACTCTTTTTATCTGATTTCAACTCTTTTTCTTCCTGCTCAAGCAGTCTTATATTAACACAATCTATTTCAACAAATGGGCACCCTTCAATACTAGCATGATTTATGAAAATGCCATAGTGTTCAATCGCCTCTTCAGCTTCTTTTAATTGATAACTCAGTATTGCATACATTTTGTCATCGCCATGTAATACTTTCCCCCTCTGATACTGAGGTAATTTTTCATCCGGGATAGTGAATTCTTCTATACTTTCTTTACAATATATTAGTGTTTCATCAAATTCCAGACAGAATGAGTATTTTACGTTTTTATCCACTTTCTGTATTTCTTCATTAACAGCTAATTGTATCTTTTCGTTCAATTTTTCCTCAAATAAATCTGTTCCCGGTATTGTTATTTTCATATAATCCCTCCGTATAGATATTTGCCTTTATATTGTGATCTTCATGGTATTTCACATTATTATCCATTTCTAAAATCACCATACATAATGATTAAATATTTATAGTTGGTATTAGGCCCGTTATCCAAAAAGAAAAAGCCAACTGAGATTTCGCACACATCCCGATTGGCTTTGATCTATATTCTCATTTGATGTTAACAGTTCCAAAAAGAATTATACTTACATCTACAAATCAGAAATTATCGTTTGTAAATTCTACAATATCAGCAATGAAAGCCTTTTTATCAAACAACATCTCAACATAATCACAATATTGCTTCATTTTTAATTTTAGATCATCTGGTTGCTTTGCTGCAAAGAGTCTGATATCTGATAAATATGATTCAACCTCATTAATGTGTTCCCACTTTTCTATATGTTTCTGAACCACTTCCTGATGTTTTATTCGTAATTCTTGTAACTTCTTTTGTTCAGCTTCTTCTTTTTCTCTTTGCTGTTGTATCTCCCACTTCCTATTTCTTTCTGCATATGCTTCATCTTCTAAACGCTTAGCTTCTCTATTTTTATTGCTGATTTCAATTAATACAGCTCGCAAGTCAATAAAGATATCCTTAATCTGGTCTTTCAATGCATTAATATCTTCTTTATAAGTCAATTCAAAGAGTTTATCTTTGCCTTTATTAATTGAATAAATTCTAAATTCCAACTTACCTGAATCCACCATATCATAAAACGGCTTCATTGTTTTCACATCTGTTGGCTTCAAATCCTTATACCTGCATTTTGTTTCTAACAATGAACACTCAAGAGTACAATATGGAAATTTTATAATAGTATTGTCATTATTCCTATTTTCCACCGATATCGAACCACCAACCGCTTGTATAGCTTCTATAAAATAATCCATGAAAGTATAGGCTCTCGTCCTCTGCTTATCTGAAACTTCAATATTGAGAACCGGTCTACTTCCTTGATATTTTGTGTATTTTAATCTATATTGTAACTCATATGACATATAATCTTTATACTTTTCTTTTTCATGTAAACGGCGTTTTTCAATTTCTTTATTATGTTCATCGATTAAAGAATTGTAATAATTACCTATCAGGTGAACATTTAAATGTTTACACCACTTTTCATATTCATCGTCATTTTCAATAATTACTTTTTCAATTACGTTCTTCTTCAAGGTCAGTTACCCCGCTTTCAAAATAACATCCTCCACGATAAAGTGTATCAACCAGTATTTCCAATGCATCCGAGTTCTTAACAAAATTAGGTATAAAATATCTTGTTCTGCTATCTTGAAGAACCATTGATAAGCCTGCTATAAATGTTGATAATGACGGGTAATCCATGGTGTTTATATATTCATGCCTTTTGTCATTTTCATATATATAACTATTCCTTCCCCATGATCCAATATCATTAATATGAAGTCCTACAATAAAATTTCTCATGGTTGCAAGTGTGTTTACCATATCTTGAATATTAGACTTTAGTGAATTTTTACCACTACGATCTGTCAAGTCCACGGCCAGCTTTAACTGCAGCTTCATTTCTTTACATGTATTTCGCAGTCTGACAATATCTTCTACAGTAGAATATAAATAACTTTTGCCTTTATTGGATTTTGTATATCCATTTATGATGGCAATTTTCATTTTACTGTAACTACGCATGCTTTTTTCGAATAACTGATATTTATTAAAGAAAGCTTCCTCATTATAACCTGGTGTACTGTATGGAGATATAAATTCCAATAATTCCGGTGCTCCAAATACTTTAAAGCTTGTATGTAGATTAGATAGCATAATATCCAAAGTATCTTTATCTTTCCACATAGCATCATCATTCATCTTGTCATATGTTATACAGAGGATATAATTTGCTCCAGGATTTTCTTTTATTATGCCGTTAGCTGTTTCAATAAATTTTACATTAGTATTAATTTCGCTCGGGTAGTCCAACCCTGAAACAGATACAGGCTTCAAAATCCTTTTTTGACTCGCTAGATTTACTCTCTCATTAGTGATACATAAAGTAACATACTCTGGCCAATAATCCGGATCTTTAACATCCTCAAATAGCCAATAGTACATAATCAACATTTCAAGTTCACCTTTATGATCAGAAACAAACTCCCTGTGCTTATTTCTTTCGTATATATCATTTATATTAAAAGGATTATTTTGATACCGATAATCATATTTGTTAATACTGTAATGTGTTTCTGTAGAACCGTCATATTCCCTTTGGATATATCTATCATAAAAACTGTATGATATGTCCCGGGCATATTCTAATAAATTTATATGAAAATTCCGATAAACATCCAGCACCCAATCAATTATGAGATTGTCCATTTCCTTCATACCAGATAAACTGGGCTTTTCTGTTCTTGTGCTACAATACTCCTTCGCCATCACAGATATATTGTTAAGTAACTCATCCGACGGTGAAATATTCAACTTATCTTTACAAACGTATTCAGCCACTTTTCTATAATCTTCTGGCAGATAAAATAATTCACAATCTTCCATTTCTCTAAAAGCTTTCTCTACATAGATATCTAAACGCTTTTTGCTTTCCCAATAATATGAGACTATAAATTCATACGTAGATGGATAACGCTCCATTAATCCTGCTTTGAATTTATCAACTGTCTGGTGCATTTTCATCTGCTCGTAACTATAATCTTCTAGATTTAGGTACTGATTAAAGTAATCCATTACATACTGAATTACTACACCCATATTTTCCGAATGTTTCTTAAAATCGAACTCATCCAGCTTATCTTTCTTTTTTCTTGAAGCTATATAATCTTCTATTGATAACACAGGTATCCCTCCTCAAATCATTTTATTCTGATTTCTTAATATTGAAATTTAACCTTCAAATATTTCTTCATCAATAATAATTCTTACTTTTTCTTGACTTCAGTATTATATTTCACAAAAAATGCTATTCCTACCTGATTCATATTATACCATTATTTCCCATAAAATAAAGTTTGAATCACATATTTTTACATTCAATTCTGTCCTATATGCTGGATATATCAAGTCCATAAAAAAATAACGGTCTAAGATAATAGTCCTCTTAAACCGTTGTTGCCAAACTCAATTAATCTGTTCTTATCCATACAATACGAATAAATGTTTAGCATCCCATTAATATATTCTAATCATTTTACTCGCATATTTCCCACTTTACTTTACTTCCTTTATCGTTTTTGGTTACAATTAACTTCGTTCCGATTTGTGCTTTAAGCTCACTTACATGAGAGATAATTCCGACCAGCCGCTTACCTTCTGACAACCCGTTAAGAATATTGATTGCCTGCATTCTTGTCTCATCGCTTAAAGAGCCAAAGCCTTCATCGATAAACATCGTATCTATATGTATGCTGCCTGCAGTATTTTGTATGATATCAGCCATACCCAGAGCCATCGCCAGCGCTGCCATAAATGACTCTCCACCCGACAGCGTTTTAACATCTCTGGTCTGATCATTAACCATGCTATAGACATCCAGATCAAGTCCGACTTCACCCTGGTTAGACAGGGCTTCCATATTTCTGCATTTTAAGATAAACTGTCCGTTTGACATAATGAACAGTCTCTTATTTGCTTCACTTAAGATAGAATTAAAGTATCTCCTTTGGATATAAGTCTGGAAATTCAAACGTTTTAGTCCAGCTTTTCCCGTGGCAGTTGTCTCCAAGCGGTTAATGATTGAATACTCGCCTTTCATCTTTTTCCTGACTTCATAAAGCTTTACTACATTCTCAATTACTTTCTCATTATGAGAACGTATGCCGAATACTGACTTTGCCAATTCATCCAACTGTGACTTAGCTGTTTCCAGTTCACTCTTTTTTTCATCCATGGAAGCCGTATGTACTTTTGTTTTTCCTGCTGTCAGGTCCATAAAATGTTTAAGACTGATATCAACTTGAATTACTTCTTCACGATATTTCTGATAAGTTTGATCCAACTCATCAATCTTTGCTGCAGACATAATTGAAGAATGATATGCATCCATATCGGTAAATCCTTGTCTTAGTAATTCTTGGTCAAAGTCCTTCTGCAGTTTAGTTTCCTCTTCGGATAATCTGATCAGTCCGGTTTCTTCGGTTTTAAGATTTCCTTGCTTTTGATTAGTTTCCTCCAGCATCACTTGATAGCTCTTTGATGAATCTGCCACTGCAGTCTCGAGGATCTGAGTCCGAGCCTTCGAAGCTGCCAGCTCTTCTTCGGCAGCCTGTTTTGTTTCATAAATCAGAGAAGCTTTCATATTCTTTATGTTAATAGACGCTTCTGCCGATTTAATTTCTACCTCTTTCAAAGCTGTGGCCGCCGATTCTTTCTTTTGCAAATTTGCCTCAAGGTTCTCCTTCAGCTGCTTTAACTCAGCTTCATTCCGTTCAAAGCTTTGTTTCGCTATCACAGCTTTATTCTTCTTCTCTGTCTCTGAATTAAACTGCTCTGTGCATTCTATGATAATTTCCTTAATATCATCTGTGGTTATCTGATCAACATCAAATTCCAGATTGACACATCTCTTTCCTTCTAGCTCGGCTTTTACTTTCTGATTCTCAAAGCTTTGCTTTGCCTGATGCATCGCATTCTTCCTATTTTCCAATGCTTTTTCAGCAGTTTCCTTCTCATTCTTAGCCTTTTGCAGGTCTTTCTGAGAAATTCCCCCATCGGTAAAGGACGCTATCTGTGGATGGGATGTAGAACCGCAGACCGGACAGGGGCAACCTTCCTTAAGCTCATGAGCTAATATTCCTGCCTGTCCTTCAATAAATTTCTGATAAATACTATCGTAATGGTCTGATTTTTCACGGGCAGCTGCTTCTGCTATGTTGCATTCCTGTTCAGCATCCTGATAAGCCTTTTTGTATTTCTGTAAGGTCTGCATGACAGTTAACAGATTTTCAAGACTTGCTTTTTTATCTCCTAAACGTTCCACCAATTGAGACAGTAGCTGCAGACTTTCCGCTACTGACTTCAGGCTCTGTTGTTCGGAGTTAAGCTTATTCTGAGACTCTGTTATGTTCTTTATATTTTCACTAATAGTATCGAAGTCTTCTTGAGTAGATTGTCTATTTTTCGATATAGCATCGAACGCATCATTCATCTCTTCGAGTAGTTGATATTTGGGCAGAAAATCGTTAATCTTGCTTATCCTTGTAGCCAGTTCCGGATTCAGCCTCTTATATTCAGCTTCTGCAGCTTCACTTATCCGCCTCCTGTTTTCCAGAATTACGTTGCTCTTTTCTAACCATTCCTTGATATCTGCTATTCTTTTGTCGCAGCTCTTACGCTCTTCCTGTTTGTTTAGGTAAGCCTTTTCCTTTGGTTCTACAATAGATGCCTTTTTGGCAGAATCTTTCTTATTCTTAAGAGATTCCATCTCATCTGCTTTTGAATCAAGCACTGCTTTACTGCTCTGCTCTTTCTCCAATGCCGTAAACAGTTTATTGGTCTCTTCCGCCTGCTTCAATTCAGTTATTACCAGACTTAGTGCTGCCTGGTTCTCGTTCAATTCCTTAGTGACATTACCTTCCTTTTGTTTGGCTTCGTTGACTATTTGTTGTACTATGGTTATCTGCAGCTCAGGATTGCTCTCCGAAAAGCGAGTCATAGTATTCCACTCTACTTCATAATTACTACCATTAATACATTGGACATTATCCATCTCACGGAGGATGTCTTTACGGTTATCCTCAAGTTTGCCATATATGGATTTCGCAGAATTCTTAAGCTCCTCCTCGATCCTCCAGTATATCCTCGTGTTAAAGATCTTAGAAAAGATCTCTTTTCTCTCTTTCGAAGGTGCATGGAGCAACTTCAGGAAATCCCCTTGTGCAATCATCGCAATCTGGGTAAATTGATTTACATCAAGGCCTATACTATCTATAATTTTTTGGTTCGTTTCTTTTATTTTTCCCCGATATGGCATTCCGTCAGGCATGATTAATTCAACACCGGGCTGGTCCAATGTCTTCGTATAGTCACCGTCTTTGTTCTTTCTTTTACTATTCCGTTCCTGCCTGGGAGATCTGGTTATAATATATGTCTCTCCGTTATAAATAAACTTCAACTCAACAAAGGTTCTGACATCATCATCGGCAAATTGGCTGCGCATCATCTCACCGTCACGTTTGCCGCCACTTGTCTGGTCGTATAAAGCATATGTAATAGCATCAAATATTGTTGTCTTTCCGGCACCTGTATCTCCGGTAATCAGAAAAATTCCATGATTGACATCCGTAAAATCAACGGTTTCTTCACTTGCATATGAGCCGAAAGCAGACATTTTCACATAAACCGGTTTCATTAATTCTCTGTCCCCCCTGCCTTTTCTATGACTTCCATCATAATCTTCTCTTCGTCAATGCTCATAGGTTCACAATTTATCTCCTGGTAGAATTCCCGGAACGCTTCTAATGGATCAAGTACGGAAGCCTCCCCGACAGCGTTCTCCAATTGGGCTTTCGTCCTGCTGTTCTCAACCTTAACTTCTAGAATAAAATCGTAAAACTCCTCCAGCTGCTCCTTCGGTTTGTAGATATCGTTTTCATCCGTTAAGGTTATGCTGATAAAATCATGTCGGTTCTCAGAAGTTGCCCTGCTGATGATCTCACTCAGAGTGCCTTTTTCCTTTCTGACATCCTGTATCGCAGTCAACGGAAACTTATCGATAGATATCTCTTCTCCCTTTTCACCGATAGTCACCATAGTAATAGATTTCACATGCTTCTCTTCACTGACGGAATATTTGAGGGGCGTACCGCTATATATGATATGCTTTTCGCCGATCTTTTGTGGACCGTGCAGATGCCCTAAGGCAACATAATCAAACTGTTTCACTGACGTTATATCGATGCTGTCGATTCCACCGACCGATAGATAGACTAGCTCCGAATCACAGGTCTCAGGAATCGTATCACCGGATACATAGAGCTGATGGGAAATAAGAATATTTCTCTGGCTATAATCAATCTCTTCTCGGTCAATAAGCGCAGAAATAGCTTTATCATAACTGGTTATGCTTCCTTCTTCAAATAAATGGCGTACATATCCGGGTTTCGTAAAAGGAAGAAGATAGAAATTCACATCTCCATACTTGTCCTTTAAAATAACTTTCTTCAGATATTCCGCTTCTGTCTGAGGTGGAAGTACTGATATGTAGATATTATGCTTCTCTAAAAAGGAACTGGCATAATTCAATCGTTCTGCAGAGTCATGATTGCCTGCAATAATTAAGATTGGAATACAGGGAGTGATGTCTGATAGATTATTTAAAAACTGGTCAAAAATCGTATATGCTTCTGCTGAAGGGACAGACTTGTCATAGATATCACCTGCGATGATGATTGCATCCGGGTGCAGTTCCTTAGCCTTATCTATGATTTGATGAAGTATTTCCGTCTGATTTTCTCTCAGATTGTAAAAATGTAATTGCTTGCCTATGTGTAAATCGGATATGTGAAACACCTTCATTTTAATTCTCCCCTATTTTCCTTATTGAGCCTAGTAACATATACCGTTTAGCATTATTGAATTTAGACATAGTAATGAAAATAATTTATCTGCGATATGTTGCTATATTTAATGAACTAATTTAACTATTATTATCTTCACCTTATGTGATGAAAATTTGGCTTACGAATCAGAATATCACACCATATATTTCCTGGAAAATATAAGTCCAAAACAACTTAATAACAGCCTCTTAAATTCCATTATTTAAAATAGATTTTATTATTCTCGGTTTCCCAACAGCAATAAATTCTATCTTCGTGTAACCTATCCCAAATCCCTCCATACGATTTTTCATAAGTTCCTCAACATTTTTATTACACGTGCAGAAAAATAATTGTTTTATAGCATTTTCAGAATATGCCATTATGTATTTTAAAACATCTAAAAAAGATAACATATTAATATCATCCAAAAAACTTGTAACATCATCGATAAAATAGGAGGCAAATAAGTGCTTATCCGACCTTTGTAATAAATTGCCAATAAAGTATGCCACCATAAAAACACTCATTTGCCCATCACTCAGCATATTCAAAACATTATTTTGCTTTTCATCTTGCAAACTTACTCCTGCTCTATTTAATTTTCCTGAACGATCTGCAGTAAAATGAAATTCCTTAATATTAGCATGCTTTATAATTTTACTGAAGATACTCTCAATATAGGGACCTATTTTATCTATTTCACAATTTTCCAAGTTTATTACAGCTTGTTCAATATTAGATGACAATGAGATTAATCTCCGTCTTTTTTCTATATGTTCCTGCATTTCTTCACTTTTTTTCCCTATTTCTTTGTCTAATGCTTTTAATTGACTATCAAGTATCGCCTTTTCATTAGAACTCAAATATGCTTCCAAGAATGCTAGTTTTTGAATCATAACATTTTGATTAAATGTTATATAATCATTTCTTTTCTCATAAAATTGTTCCAGTTTCATAGACAACGATTTATATTCTTCTCTCTCTATCAATTCTTTCTCTTCTTTACCCAAGTAAGCAAGTAAGCTAATTAAATGTTCTTTATTCCCATTTATTTCTTCATCGTTAATGATATTGCTTTTACAATCATCTAATTTGCTATTTATGTTATCTATGATTCTATCACTGATAACCATTTTCAATATTTCAATTTTATCAAAAAACGTTTTCGAATTACTCCAAATTTCTTCTATTGTTACTTTTTGTAATTGAAATTCGTCTCTATGCTTAACCACTTCAGTATTTGCATAATCCTTAAAAAGATTCCAAATATCCATTGCTTTTTGCTTTTTGGCATTTCTTTGCTTTACAGTTTCATTAACCACACGTTCTTGTCCATTTAAATATTCTTCCGCCTCCTTGCCTAATGTATTCTCATCGATTCCCAATAATTGTTCTGTCGATCCACAAAGAGGGCAAGTAGTATGTCCTGTATCTATATAGTCATCGATTAATTCTCTTTTAGTTTCTATAATGCTCCGAAACAGTTCTATCAATTTCGTTCCTTTTCCAAAAGAAGAAATATTATCGTCTAGCATTTTTATTTCTTTTTCACATTCTTCAAATTCCTTCTTATCATTATAATACCTTATCCTTAAATCCTCAAAACTTTCAAGATCGGTATCTTCAATTGTAAATTCTTTACCTAGAGAATTGAGTAATTTGTTACATCTATTTATTCCATTAATGGGTTCATTTCTTTTCTCTGTCAAATACCAACTCTTATCAATACAACTATCAATCTGTTCTCTCTTCTGTTCATATATTTCGGTTAGCTCTATCAATGCTTTATAATCTTTAGTAGCAATTTGATTAGTTACAAGCTTCTTACATAGCTTCTCCGCTTGTTCAAACCCCCACCCTCTAATATTTTGCTGCAGTTCTCTTGCTTTTTCAGTTGATACTATTAATGTTTCTTCTGATAAATAAGCTTTTTCTATAGGGTATTCAGGAATTTCTTTCAAAACTACAATAAGATCAGACTTTTCTTTTATTATTTCTTTTTTGCTATTTAGTTCTTTTATTTGATTTTCATATAAGTCTATTTTCTTTTGAACTTGCTCTGTCGATCTTGTAATCTCTTCTACTAGAGAGAGACCTTCGCTGGTATCTTCCATAAAATCCTTGATATGTTCTCTCATATTTGTTCTTGGCATATTCATAAAACGGTATGCTTTGCCCATATCCAAAAAACAATTCTGATATAAATTGCCTTGATATTGTTTCAGACTTTCCAACTGTTTAGTAATATCAGTAGATACATCCTTTTGAATAATTTGAAATTCTTCCAATACATCCAATGTATCTTCAATTCTAGTCCTAAATATTTCTACCTCTTCACCATCACAATTCAGTTTCAAACTCACATGAACTTCGTCCGTTTTGTTACATTCTTTATTTTTCAAAATACTCTTCTTATTTATAATCTTATTTTTTTCTCCTGCAGCTGGAGCCCTATCATCAAAGGAACTGTGTAGTCTTTTAATATCACCTGTAATGCACCATTCTATTGCATCTATTAACGATGTTTTTCCGTAACCATTCTCACCTGTCAATAAAATCAATTGTTCCTCACCAATACTAATTATATTTTCCTCTTTATATGCTCTAAAGTTCCTTAGTTTAATCTCTCTAATTTTAATCATAATCTTTTTCCCCTTGTTCATTGAGTAGCTCTCTTAAGAATTCCTTTGCTTCTTTTATTAAACCATTCAATAAATCCCTTTTTTCCATTAATTCTTCCTCACGTTTTTCATCCACCTTAATACTCTCTAAGTAAAATGGTAGATATTTCAACTCTGCAGTTGGAATAGTTCCACTATCCTCGCAAAACAAAAAAATTTTTCTACAGATATTTGTAGATTTTTCCTCTTTTATAAAGGCTCTACGATCTGTACCTTCTATATTCTTTTCACCTATACAAAGCACTATTAACGTCACATTATATTTCAAATATTTCTTAGTTTTTAAATCATCATATTCAAAATTTAAATACTCCAAGACCCGTTCTTCCCAAAGCGCCACAATCTTATTTAAATCATTTGACAATTCCACTATATTCTTTTCAATCACAATATACAATTCACTATGGGTTTTATGTAGAAAAATATTTCTAAGTTCCTGCAACCATTCATTATTCTCATCAGAAAAAGCTCTTATTTTTTTATTATTAATTTTCAAATCATCATAATCTTTAAAAATATCACTAATCATGTTCATTCTCCTTTACACAATCATTTGCAAAAATGCATGTCTCGCATTGATCCCGGTCTCCGTAGTACTTTTCTAATCTGATGCATTCCATACATTCCAATATAAATTTTTCGCCACTTGTTATACAGTATGCAGCGTTGTTTTCCAAATGCTCAGAAATCCGAGTCGTATCTATTTCATAATCACCTATTCCTCTAAACTCTAAGGTTCTAAAAAACCACCGATCTGGTCTTTTTTCAGTTTCCAACGATCTATATCTCTGAAATACCCTGTTGACACTCCCTTCTTTATCAGAAGTAGCAACCTCAGAAAGAACAACCGCTTTTTTCCCTTTTAAAATAGGAAAAAGAAATAGTAGGTAGTCCTCGAACTCTCTATCTAAATAATGAGTAAACTCATCACATTCTATATCAAATAAAATTTTCCATATATTTCTTATAAACCCTTTAAACTTATCCTTATGCTCCTTCCAAACATCATGTCTATCCGATATTAACTTCCCACAATAATTAATTCCTTTTTCACAACTAATTGTGTTTAATAATTTCTGCTGATCTTTTTCTGTCTTTAAGTTATTTTGCAAAAAATCTATTGTGGAATTTCTAAGCTTAAGATAATGCTTATTTTTTTGAATGGTTTCCTCATCAGTACCTATTAATGTTATAGAAGGCAATATATCATCCTCATGAACTTCATCCACGTAACTTTGCAACAAAAGAATAATACTTTCATCCGTCATACCACAGTTTATCAATTGTTGGAATTTCAACCTCAGTTCCTGCGGAGTTCTTTTCCTTCCTCTTTCTTTCTGATTTTTTTCATCATAAGCCTCTTGAATATATGAAACTGCAGTTGCAAGACATACACTTGCCAAAATATCTCTATTCCATTGCGATGATATTAATCCGTTACTATCTATTAACTGCATGATATCCTTTTTTAGTTGAATACGAAATTCATTAATTTGATCTATCCTTAAATCTTCTTTAAATAAATTAATAAAATTATTTCTTTTCTCCTTTTTTCCTAAACAAGTTAAAACAATTCTTTCTCTACCTTGCTTGTTTCTCGCTTTTCCCTCTGAGGTTAAATAGACGTTTTCCTCTAACCAATTTTTATCATTAATAGCATTACATACCTGCTCACATGGAGAAATCATCATAGATTCTATATGATCATGATTGCACATATTTTTGCTTTTCCCTTGGTTATAATATGTCAATTGGCAAATAATATCTTTTTTACATTGTAAAGTTTGCAAACGAAGAAATTGGTAAAATAGTTCATTATAAATCTCATCAAACTCTATGTCCTTAGAATGATAATATTTGACTTGAATAATTTTTATAAAATCCCTACTTTCTAAATAAAGATCCTCAGCCCATTCCACATAAAGTTCCTCTGTATCATCCTCCGATTTTACAAGTAGTTCTACAGCTAATAAGTCTTGATAAATAAAACCTCTGATTTTAGATGATGCATCTCGTAACTCTTCTCCTTTATACATCTCTTTTACATAGTACTCCGTATTCCCCATTGGATCTCCTTTTTCTTTATCTTGCGTAAATTCTTGCATTAGAATCATATTATTTTTCGTTAACAATTCATACCATTACTGACATAATTCCTAGTTATAAATATCTTCGAATAACAATACGAATATCCCTGCTATCCTAATTACTATAATCTGTAATAACTGTTCTAATTCTTAAGATCGGATTATTATCTTATGACTAGTTTTCCTTTATGAATCATGTAAGTTTATTAAATTATACTTTCAATAAGTTTATACTAGTATTCGTATATATCTATTTTACCTTCCTAAGTCCCCAAAAAAAACTTAGAATCTTTCGATATTATTGAACATATTATATCTGCGTTTTAATATACCTTTTCAAAATTCCAGAAGGTCTATTACTACCAGCATCAAAGATATCGATATCACCAAATACTACAAAACTGTCTTTTGCTCGTGATACTGATACATTCAACATATTAGGTCCATGATCAAAGAAAAAGTTTCGTCCCTTTTGACTGGAATCATATACCGATGAAAAAATAATGATATTCCTTTCAGCTCCTTGAAGGGAATGAACTGTTCCTACCGTTATATCTTTAATTTTTAACCGTTTAAGTTCTGATCTTATAATTCTTCCCTGATATGCAAATGGCGTAACTACACCAACAATATTCTTAATATCCTGCTTTCTCTTTTTCTCATCTTTTTCAGTATAAAATTGTTCAAGACTATTTCTATTTTCCTTTATCCACTGCGCAATTGCCTCTGCTTCTATTCTATTCGCCCAGCTACCACCGGATTGGGTAGCTTTGCCTTTAATATCCCTATACCCCATATATGGCAGTAGCATGCCGATCTCATTTTTCCTTTTTGGCTGAAGACGCCCTTTATATGCAAGTTCATTACAATATGCAATAATATCGTTAAAGCATCTTCTATGTTCAGATAGAAACATACCTCGTTCATCCGAATATTTTTGATACTTGCTGGCTCTCTGCGCAATTTTCATTGCACTACCGCAGGAGGCAGCCATGCCTGTTTTAAAATATGTATCTATCTCACTATCACTATCAGAATTGATAATATTATGTCTTTTTAGGTTAGCAATATCTATGCGTTCATTAATACTCCAAACTGGTTCTATTTGGAGAGTATCTCCAACAACAATAGATTTTTTAGACAAAGAAAATGTAGCCCCAGCAATTTCCGGAGGAGCTTGGCCGGCTTCATCAATGATTAGCAGATCAATAAAGTCATACAACGGTAGTGCATTTCCCCGCCATGCGGTAAAAAAGCTTGGAATCATATAAAACGTTGAAACAATGCATGGTGTAAGCTTAGAATATCTCTGCCATTTTGTTTGCAAGTTCTCCTTGTTAACTGTTTCTTTATAATTACTGCTGATCTGTTCCATCATCTGGATTAACCATCTGCATTCCCAGTAATGTGTTGCAATTTTAAAAGCCTTGTATCTTAAATTTATATCGATATATTCTAGCAAATCATATAAATCATTAATCTCCGTTTTTATGCTGGAATCGCAAATGTCCTCTTTCTTCTCCCAATTCATTTTATTTATATAAATCCAGGACGAAAAGCTGTTCATTAGTTCTTTAAGCTCCCTATTCATGATTTCCGCCCTATTCAAATCATTTTCGTTTTCCTTTTCTTGAAAACGCAATGTATTTCTTTTATTATCTAAAAAGTTGAGTATATCATCCTGACTTGAAAAATCCGCTTCAATTATGAAATCAGTCGAATTATAATAACATCTGTTTCTTATCATAATTCTATTCTTAACTGGAGGTAAAAAAGCAAAAATAGACAAGAGCCAGTGTTGAGTTTTAAAGTGTTGAAGCCATCCAGCTTCAACTACCTTTATCTCGTTTATATCTCTATTCAAACGTTCAATATTAATTCTTTTCAGTTCTATATACTCTTCAATCCCTCCACATTCGTCATAAAGCTCGGAAATTCTTTCTCTCTTTTCTGAATAACTTTTAAAAAGGTCAATTCCTTCCTCCATTTTTTGTACTGTATACTTTAAGTCGGCATGCAAGAATTCCAGACAATCACAAAGGCTTAAAAGCTCTTTTTGTGCATATTCTGAACATTTTGATATAAAATACTCAATATTATCCTCGACATACTTTGGATCTTCGACCTTTTCTGGGAATGGTCCTCTATTTTTCGCTGAACAATCAGCTACTTGAAATTTTGCCTTGGTCTCCTTGATTTTTTCCTGTGAAGGGCAATATACCCCATAACTATTGATTCCATCAAGCCATCTGCCCGCTATTAATGAAGCTTCAGGTTCATCAATTTTGCCGAAGCTGTCTATTATATTGGTAACCGCTTGATTATTTGCCGATGCGGCTACAATAACAGGAGATTCCTTTTTATTTAATGCTGCTTCTACCCATAATGATGCGACCACACTCTGCAAAAGGGTAGTTTTACCTGTCCCAGGAGGACCATTTACTGCTAGTATCTCACCGTGACCTATTGTAAGAAAATGATGCATTGATTGACGTTGAGAAACCGATAGTGGATATTTATACCCCATTTGTCCTATATGTTTCTTACATATTTCTATTTCACGGGTGTAATCCAAAAGAGGAAACAATGTTTCATCATAAATGTTTGCATAACGTTCCAACAGTAATGGCATCTGATTGTCTCTTATGATATTGTCATATAATCCTATTATATTCTTAGTTGTTCCTTGTACCGGGGATTCTACAATTATGTATGAGCAAAAATCAATTTCATAATTTTCTATTGAAAACTCTTCAAATGGGTGCTTTGTCACATGTTCAAACATGCACTTGCTATATTCCCAAACGGCATTCCAAGCATCTTCCTGCTTAAATACTTGTTTGTGCAAAGTTAAATATTCATCTACATCAGATATATAGCCCACTGTAATTGTCTTCCCAAAACTTGGTTCAAGCAGCTCCCTTGGAATCCAAGGAAAACTGTCTGTTTTAGGTAGAATACTTCCACTTTTTGATACAACAGCTGGTATCCAGAGCGGTGTAATTGTCTGGTCAAACGTATCATTTTCAGATCCATGTTCAATTTTTGCCATGGCTTTGATAGGACATATTAACACATTGACAAAACCCACCGTATCCTCTTCACTATTACCTTCTTCCTTTTTTAACCTTGTAGCCTCACAAAATATTTTCTCTGTTATACGAGCATCAATGCTTCCATTCTGTATATCATTTAGAGAAATTGTAAAAGCATCCTCTAACTTCTTTGATTCAACATTCATCCTTGCGGCATCTGCAAGACTATTTCTCCAGTATTTAATCTGGTTGTATGCACTGCTCATTAACTCTAAACCTCCAGACTCAATTTATACTTTCTCTACTCCAATTAAAGTAGTAATCATGTGACTAGCATTATTATTACAATTGTATATCTTTGGGAGACTTTTTTCAACAAAGAACGAACATTTTTTACCAAAATTCATCATTTTAATGTCACAATAAACAGCCCATAGTTTACAGAGGTTTTACTATTTCAATCGTTAATAACCGAGAGTCTATAAATCATAATTAAATAATGGGATAGTACTCATAAAAAGCCTTTTGACTTTATGGATTTGGATATTGTATCCCTACTTCCACCATCTGATTAAGATATTCTGCTCTTTTTGTATGAAAATTTCGGTTTGATGGCATTTTACCTCTGTATTTCAAAACATTATGTGAGTAATTTTAATATCATAAATATTGTTTCAGGTCTAATTCTTAAAATTGCATTTGGGAAAAATGAATATAATATTGAATATTTTGTAAATTTCTTGACATATAGCTTTATTAATGGTAATTTATTTATAGAAAATTATAGAAAGGAAGGTGACGTCATGCTTTATATTAACCCAAAATCAAACAACAATAAATTGTATCCGTGCTATCTGAACTTGCATGGCGTTATATAGCGCCTTTCATTTAATGTGTTTTGATGCCCGGGTAACTCACCCGGGCTTTTTTGTGCCCATTTTAGAATGATCACTGAAAGCTACGGAATAAGGAGAATTATGAAAAATAAAAAACCAAAATCATTGATGCTTACAAAAGAATCTCAGGCTGACCGAAAGAAACGCGTCACCTGTGGTGTTAAATACCGTGCCGCCATTTTTGAAAACAAGAAAAATCGGCAGAAATACAAAAATGATTATAGTGAGGAAATGATATGAATATTCCATTAAGTGTAAACCAAACCGAATTGCTAGATGTATTACTGAATGTGGCTATTACCCGTCCCGTCTTTATCTGGGGTGCTCCGGGAATTGGTAAATCCTCAATTGTAGAGAACTTTGCTGAATCCCTCGGACTACCATGCGTATCGCTCTTAGGTAGCCAACTTGCCCCAGAGGATATTATCGGTGTGCCACAAATTATCGACGGTAAAAGTGTATTCTGCCCTCCTCGGATGATTGCGAGGGAAGATCCTTATTGCCTGTTTCTAGATGAGCTTAACGCATGTTCTCAAGAAGTGCAAAAAGCTTTTTACAGCCTGATTCATGACCGGCGTATCGGGGAATATTTTCTACCGGAGGGATCGATTATCGTAGGTGCCGGTAACCGTGCACAGGACAATGCAATTGTTAGGCCTATGTCTTCTGCTTTAATCAACCGAATGTTTCATGTGGAGTTGATTGCCTCTCATCGCGATTGGCTCGGATGGGCCGGCCAAAATGGTATACATCCTTATGTAATCGAATACATCGGGTTACGCCCGGATCATCTCTGGAAGCAACCTCCCAAAACCGAGGAACCGTTTTCGACCCCACGTTCGTGGCATATGTTGTCAGATGCAATTTATAGTTACGGAGATAAAATAACTGAAAAACAATTGGAGATTCTGGCTTCCGGCTGTCTGTCCCCTCATCATGCAACGCAATTTCGTGCTTTTGTCAAGCAAATCCGCAATCGTTATGCTCTTTCCGCTATTATTAATGGTGATCAGAAGTGGCCAAATGCTCCAGAAGAAAGGGATGCCCTCTATTTTTTGGCCCAGAGTTTTAAAACACAGCTAATTAAGGAATTACCGTCCGATAAAAATAATCTATCCGGTACAACGCAGGATTTAGCTTTCAGATCAAAAACACTGATGAAGGATCTGGCGAATATCAGCCTCGAAATCGCACAGATGACTGTATCTTCAGAAGATGACAACGCCTTGCCTGATTGGTTTATCGTGGAGATTATACGGGATTTACCTAGGTTGGCGGTGAAGAAATAATGTCAAAGACAAAGCAGCGACAAAAAGATCAGTATGATATCGCCACACAAAAATTCAATACAGGATATTCACTGGTGAATAATCACCCATTATTTTATCCATTGATGCATGCAGCAACTGTACGCCGAGATGAAAATAACAACTATCCTGAAGAAGGGCTTACTTTTGTAACAAAAGAAGGTTTTATCTTGTGTAACCCCAAACGCCGCGCCGAACCTGAGCAGTGGGCTCGAGCTCTGGCTCATTGTCTGCTGCATTTAGGCATGGAGCATTTTCAGACGAAAGAACAACCAATCCTATGGAGCATGGCTTGTGACTGTGTGGTTGAAAAATTCTTAAATGATTTAAAATTTGGTGCCTCTTTATATGACGCTTCTCTCCCTATGGGGATTCAAGATGAGGAGCGATTATACCAGCGATTGCTGGGATCACAGGAAAAGGGAGAATACTCCGGGTTTGGTACTGCAGGTGATAAGGTTCAGGATATGATCTTTGTAAATGAAAGTCGGTACCACCGTTACGGTAAACCGCCTAATTGGTCAAAGTTGTTTGCAGTCGGTCTTTCCGCTGCTGTTCGAAGCGCTGTAAGCGTAGCGTCAGGTGAACTGGAAACACTTAGTGCCAACCCAAGTGAATCAGTGAATAGCAAAGCCTACCGAGCCAAGCAGTGGTTTATATCCAGTTACCCCCTACTGGGTGCTATTGCAGCGAATTTCAAATTGATTGAGGATTTTCAAATCTGTCAGCGTATGGAAATCACAATAGCGGCAATTTCACCGGCTTTATCCGAGATTTATATCAATCCGTCCTATCTTCTGGATGCCGAAGAAATTCGCTTTGTTATGGCGCACGAATTCTTACATGCAGCGCTCCGGCATGACGCGCGCTTGGAATGGCGGGACGCCTATCTTTGGAACGTAGCCTGCGATTATGTAATCAACCAGTGGTTAACCGAAATGGGAGTTGGTGAACGCCCGGACGGGCTTTTATACGATGAGCAGTTCAAAGGTATGAATGCTGAGGCAATCTATGACCGTATCGTCACTGATATGCGTACCTACCGCAAGCTGGCAACCTTGCGGGGTGTGGGACTCGGTGATATTCTGCCTGGCCAGCGTAGTTCTTCCTTAGATGTGGATTTAGACGCATTTTATCGCCGTGCATTAGCACAGGGACTTTCCTATCATCAAGAACAGGGGCGGGGTTACCTTCCTGAAGGCTTGATTGAAGAAATCCGGGCATTATCTCATCCGCCTATTCCATGGGATGTGGAGTTAGCCCGTTGGTTTGATGAGCAATTTACTCCAATTGAAAAAATGCGTTCCTATGCAAGACCCAGCCGCCGTCAATCTTCCACTCCTGACATCCCACGCCCTAACTGGATTATTTCTCAAGCGGCAATGGATGGCAGAACCTTCGGTGTGGTTCTGGATACTTCCGGATCGATGGAACGAGGATTATTGGCTACAGCACTGGGAGCCATAGCCAGTTACAGCGCCACCCGGGATGTATCTGCGGCACGTGTGGTGTTCTGCGACGCCGAGGCTTACGATGCGGGTTACATGAGACCTGAAGACATTGCTGGAACCGTGAAGATAAAAGGTCGCGGCGGCACAGTACTCCAGCCGGGCATCGATTTACTTGAAAAAGCAGAGGATTTCCCGAAAGAAGCGCCAATTTTGATTATTACAGACGGTTACTGCGATAAAGTAGTTCTCTACGGCAGGGAACACGCGTTTTTAGTGCCACAGGGAGCAAATCTACCTTTTGTCCCGAAAGGGAAAGTATTTAGAATGAGGTGAACAAATGAATAAAGCACAGTTTAAGCATGATTTTCTGAGAGGTTTGGGTTCTGCGTTAATTGAACTGAACTCGAACTGTAATGCAAAGCAATTTCGTAAAATTGTAATGTATGGATGTCTGCATAACATAACATATGATATGCAATGCGAGGGTGACCGAGGCTGGTATCTATCTCAGGCGGCCAAACTGGTCGAAGACAAAGAAGCCATCGAAGCCACAGTCATACAGAAATTTTATCGTATCAGAGATAATGATTGGTTGTTTGATCAATATACATCTATTTTGTATAACTTTGCGAAAGAAGGAAGCGAGAATGCCCGCGTTGCACTTTATCAGCAGTATGAGAATATGTTAAATGAGCTTTCTCTCAGAAAAAGAAACTCAAACGGAACATATCCCCAACGTGATATGTTTGACTGGCTCTGTGTTTGGTTGACTTCACTTGATGGATGGAGCATGTTCAAACATGTTGTGCAGGATGTAAGCGAAATCTTGTTACCTAAAGATGTAGACTGTTTCTTTTCAGAGTGGTTTTGTGATAACGCAAAAGGCAAATTCGGTAAAGAGCGAGTGGAGAATTATTTACTAAAGCAGTCAAAAAAATCTCATTTTGTTTGCGTTTATTACGAAAAATCAAAGGAATGGGATAATCATGTCTATGAAAAACTTCCTGTTCCGACATTGGATGAATTTATTAACATGGCGTTTGATAGGAATGTTAAGACGAGGGGCATGTCTATACGCTTTGCTAAAAATGCCAGTCGTGAAGATTTAGATAAATTAGCAAAGTGTGCAATTGAGGAATCCCATCCAGAAATTAAGGTTAATCTTTTATGGCTATTTAGGCGAGTAAAATATCCCTTTCCAACAGACATACTACTGGAATTGAGTAAAAGTGATGATGAAAATCTACGTGATGTAGCATTTGATATTATGGAGAAAAATCCATTGCCGGAGTACCGTGAGTATTCCATATCTCTCATTGAGCAGAAAAAAGATGTTGTAAATGCAATATCCTTACTTGCCCATACCTTTCGCCCTGAGGATGAGCCTTTCTTGTTCAGTCTAGTTAAGTCTTTACCAATCGATAATGATGATGGTAATTGGCATGCAGCTTTCATGGGCATTGAAGATGGGATAAAGCACATGCGAGGTAAGCCCAAAACCGACATTCTGGAGTACCTATATCGCAATACATTATGTGGAAGCTGCCGTGATAGGTTAGTCCGCTTTATGCACAAGAAAAAAGTGCTTACAAAAGCCATTTTAGAGGAATGCAAATTTGATGCAAATAGCGATATCAGAGTCTTTGTCGGAAAGATAAAGCTTCCTCAGTAAAGTATATCGTTACACACAAACGTATTTATGAGGACGACCATGAAGAGCATGGGCAAGAGCCATAAGAAAATGGACTTGCCCATAAATAACCATAAAAACTCTACGAGGGTGTAAATTTTTCTGTGTCCAGAGCTGAAATTCTATATAAATATCAGCTTTTTGGCAAGAGTTAAATATGTACTTCTATGTCGAAATATTGCTTGTTTAATAGTCTATCCATTTATTGGATTTCTTATTCATAATTAATCTTGGCCCTTTATTCAAAGATATTGATATAAAAAACTATACAAAGTATAATATACAATAAAAACAAGTTCGCTATAGTTATCTATTGTGAACTATTGATTATTTATATAATCTACCACAACAAACATGACATACTATTGTCGTGTTTGTTGTGGTAGATTAGTAAAATAAAGAGAGCCAAAATCTATAAATATTAGGAGAGTATAGTATTATGAAAAAGGATTTTTCTATAAGACCAGAAACAATTTCTGAACAATACTGTGTAGTTTGCGGTGGGTTTTCATGGTATGATTTTGTGACAGCCATACCCTCATTAGTATTCGTTGTCACAGGTTGGAAATCTAACGGAAAAGAAAACGCCTGTCTGCAATCTTGGTCGTCCTTTGCAGGAGGCGGAACAGATGACTTTATCTGTATTATGAGCAGAGTCAATAAAGGCGGGCATATGTATCAATCACTAAAAGAAACCGGCGTTTGTGTGCTGAATTTCCCCTCAAATGATGTATATGACCGATGTGTAAAAACAATTGGTAATAATGAGTTTGAAACTGATGAAATTACCGCCGCCGGTCTAACGGCAGAAAGAGCCGTTAAGGTTAATGCACCACGAATTAAAGAGTGTTTTCTTAATATCGAATGTGAGTTTTTATGGGAACATGAACTTTGCAAAGGGAGCCATGATATGACGGTTGCGCTCAAAGCCGTCAATATTTGCATGGATAGTGACCGCTATGACCAAAGCAAGCTTGGCAGATACGGAAAGACCGGATATTTGTATCAAATCGACCAGCCCACCAATCCGGAAACAGGAGAAGGATTAATATATGGTCCCGGAGGAACAGTAGTTGAAACGGGATTAGGCCCCGGAACAATAGAGCCAGGCGACCCCATTGAGTGGATTACAAAATAAGCATTATGCGCATTTGAGTTATTTCACCTTCTTTCACAAAGGCGAATATTAATTTTGGGCTTTAATATATTGTAATGAATTGTTTCCATAGGTGAAGTCATGAAGCAAAATAAAAAATGGCAATTTATCGTTATACTAATTTTGTCGGGTATATTACTCTTTGAAATGGTCTTTTATTTACAAAAAAAATACACCTTGCCAACGTTTAAACAATATCAGACTACCGAATTCGAAACAAAAGAAGAATTAATTATTGCTTTATTTATGGACAATATCATTGCAGATAGCAAAAAATTTTACGATAATTATTTTTCGAATGGATTAGGATATATTAATTATCAATATAAAATTAAAGATATTAAAAAAGAGGGTGAACCAGTAAATATTTACATTACCTTTGAAGGAGGACCAATTGTAGGTCCACATATCTCTGTAGGTGATGATGAAATCACTTATAAAGTAGATGTATTCGGGAATAAAACATTGGAGAATTTTATTCATAAAAAATCATACGAAATTCCCGAAAGGGAAAATATTAAAATGATTAAGCCTTACCCCGAAACTAAGAATTAATATAAATTATCTTCACAATCTTTCTCTATTGTGCAGCAAGAAAAGGATTTAAATCACCCATCCTTCACGCATCATTGTATCAATTAATTTATCTAGCAAAGCATTAATTTCTGATGCATAACAAGTATATGTGGGCGCTGCCCACACCCGGCATCTGAAATATATATGGGTTTCTTGGCAATTATTACTGTAATGACGGAATTATAGTTTACCGGCATAATGCTTCAGGCTATCTGAAACTTATGCCGGTTTTTCTGTTTATAGGAACATGGCTAGCCTATCATCATACAGAAGTCCAAGCTGACTTAATACCATATCCCAGTTTCTGTATCGCTGTGTCCATTTTTTGATTACATTCATGGATGTCAGGTACAGTATTTTTTCAAGGGATGTATCATTTACGAAGGAACTCTTCGTTTTAGTTACCTTCCTGAATTGACGATTTAACCCCTCTATGATATTCGTTGTATACATGATCCTGCGGATATCATCGCTAAAATGAAAGAAGGGGCTGACTTCGTCCCAGTTGCTTTCCCAGTTACTGATTGCATAAGGATATTTCTTTCCCCATTTATCTTTCAATGTTTCTAACTCTGCCAGTGCCAGTTCTTCATTCGGAGATTTGTATACCACCTTGAAGTCAGAGGCAAATCTCTTAATGTCCTTATAAGATACATACTTGAAGGAATTACGTAGCATGTGAATGATACATCTTTGTATCTGGGCATTCGGATATACACTGTGAATGGCTTCTTTAAAGCCTGAAAGCCCATCTACACAGAAAAATAGCACATCTGTAACACCTCTGTTCTTAAGATCGTTCAGCATTCCAAGCCAGAACTTTGAAGTCTCATTTGCTCCGATGGTTATACTTAAAATATCTTTAGTCCCCTCAAGAGTGACACCCAGAACAATGTAAGCGGCACGATTAATTATTCTGCCATCTTCCCTGATTTTGTAGTGTATAGCATCCATAAATATAAATGGATATATAGGGTTAAGCGGTCTGGATTGCCATTCCTTAATATCTGGGATTATGCGGTCTGTGATTTTACTCACCATTTCAGCAGACAGCTCTATTCCGTATATATCCTGTAGCTGATCATGGATGTCACGAGTTGACATACCACGGGCATAAAGAGAGATGACTTTTTCTTCTATACCTGATATGTCTCTTTGGTATTTAGGAATAATTTTAGGTTCAAAATTACCATTTCTGTCTCTGGGAATATCAACTTCAATCTCACCGTACTGACTCTTTAACGTCTTAGGAGAATATCCGTTTCTTTTATTATCAACGGCAAGCTCTCCTTTTTCGTTCTTTGGATAGCCGATAGATACATCCATTTCTGCTTCAAGCATCTCTTGCATCATGTCTTTGAAACTGTCCTTGAGTAGAGTATAAATATCACCTACATTTTGAATGTTGTTCTCTTTGATAATCTGTCGTAATTGTTCCTTTGCAATTGCCATATAAAAACCACCTTCCGGATAAGAATATTCATATCTAATTCTCACCAAGAAAGTGGTATCTATTTCTAAGACACAAATTTTTTTACACTACCAACTCTACGTCGATTTCTTGAGTTACACTAACTTTGAAGCGGTCTTGAGCTGATTGGAACGACTTCAAAAGCATAACTAATATTTTTCGAAATAATCATCGATTATTTTCTTAATATCATTTCTTTCTATATCTGTGTTCACCAAATATTCAATAAAAAAATTCTCAATCTCTTCATCTTTCTTTTTCGATAATAACTGGTAAACATCAGTCCAAACATTCAAATACTCATTATGTCTAGCTATAAAAAATGAGATCTCTTTGAATCTGGGATGTTCTAATGCAAATAATGCTGAAACTAAATTTAAAGCTTGTGTATCCTTTAAATATTCTTCCTTAATTAGTATATGATTAAGCTTTTCCTCTGTTATGATGCCCGCCCAATCCAATCTTGCTAGTGTTTCTACATCCGGATAAAATTTTTCGGACTCCAATATGTCCTTATCCCAAATAAAATCGTCAAATTCGGCGTTTAGCATGACTATGTATCTTTCTACTTCCTCTTTTGACATACGATTTTCACTAAACGACTTTAATACCTGAGTCACTTTTGAATTCATTTCATTTTCATACAAATTGACTCCTTGAAAGGTTATACCTCCTTGCTTTTCATTTATGTTACATCTCTTTTCCCAACCTGAACTAACAGGCATTATAACTAAAGTTTTCAATGTTCTATGCTCTAATGCTGCTGCCACTGCTTTATGGTGACCGTCTAATAAGGTGCACAAATAACTCTCAGAAAAATAAGCGATTGCTCTGAAATTATCATTTTTACGATAATAATCTGCCGTATCTCTGTTAAATTGTGTCGGAGGCTGTGATGGAAGGATATACTTGGGCAAAGTATCACTATATCTATATTCCCCTCCCCCTTCAAATACAGGACATGATGCTTTGTTTGATACAGGAATATTATTCACCTTCCAAAAAAAATTACCGTTGCCATCGGTAGGAAACAATTCCGTATCAATGAGTGCATAGTATCCTGTTCTTAGTAACCCAAGTAATGGTTTCAAATTTACAAAGGATTCCTCTAATGAAACGTAGGGTGCATTAATTAATTCTCTCATCTCTTTTAACGTATTATCTTCTGCCATATTTAAACCATACCCAGCGGCAACAAGCTTTTCACAAGTGGGACAGAAATACTCATCCGAAAGAAATTTAATTAAAGGAATACCATCATAAGTAAGCGCATATAATCCTTTGTTCTCATAACTTCCATATGCATGGTATAACAAACCTTTTCCATTCTTAACGTTAAAGATTATGCCGTTTCCATTCCACTCTTTCGGTTTATCATGGATCACTTTAATTGGTATTACTTCGATTTTTTCTTTTCGGAGTATGCTTTTAAACATAAATGACCACCTCGTTTATTACATTATTTTGACCATTCTGTTAGAAATGCTCTCAAATCATTCACTTGCTTTATAATTATAAATTGGCTTAATTATTTTAAGGATATCCGCGGTTGGTGTGATATTCTTAACAATTTCACTCATATCCTTATACGCCATTGGACATTCGTCAAGTGTTTCCTTATTTACCGAAGTCGTATAGATATCTTTCATTTGCTTTTTAAATTCTGAAACTGTAAAGGTACTTTTTGCCTGTGTACGGCTCATGAGTCTTCCTGCACCATGCGGAGCAGAGCAGTTCCAATCTTCATTTCCTTTTCCAAGACAGATCAGGCTTCCGTCGCGCATATTGATTGGTATCAGAAGTTTTTCTCCATGCTTTGCAGACACCGCCCCTTTGCGTAGAATCATATGTTCAGTATCTATATAATTATGGATTGTTGTAAATTGTTCCGCAACATCCAATTTAATTCCACGAATGATTTCATCCGCCATAGCTTTGCGATTAAGCGTAGCAAAGTGTTGAACTATTTGCATGTCATGAATATAATCTTCAAATAAATCTTCACTAACATAGGCAAGAGGATACGGGATATTCGTCAGAACCTGCTTCTTTAATTCGTTTATTGCTGTTTGAATCTCTTTCTCTCTACCTTCAGCTTTATATTCTGTAATCAAATTGTCTAGCGCTCTTTTGTCATTTCCATTCAGACGATTAAATCCCATATCCTGATAAAGTTTTGCAACTTCGTTGCCAAGGTAACGGCTTCCCGAGTGAATTACTATGTAAATAGTACCTTCCTCATCTTTGTCAGCTTCGATAAAATGATTACCTCCGCCCAATGTCCCAATAGAGTGAATTGCCCGATGTTCATGAATTTCCTTATAGCAACGTAAGTCTCTTAATTCAATCTCGTCATTATATTTATGCGGAGTTTCACGTACATTCATACCTGACGGTATTTTTGCATAAATCAATTTATCCAACTTTTCAAGTTCAATATGTTTATTTTCGATACGTAAGGTTTCCATCCCACAACCGATGTCTACACCGACAAGATTTGGAACTATCTTATCAGAGATCGTCATGGTAGTACCGATCGTACAACCGGCTCTTATACCACCTTGATTAACTCGTACAGAAATAGATTACCTCGTCACAATGCTTTGAAATCAAGCGTTTTTCCTTCATTTGCAAATTATAATCTGTTCATCTTAGAATTCATCACCTCGTACAATGTTAATCTAAAGATGGGCTGTTAACATACTATTTTATATCTATAATTGTACGACTTACGAAATTATTTATAACAATAATTGTCTATGGCTTCAACCTATTTTATTATGTATTTAAGTTAATAAAGAATTATGAGTCAACAAACATATCTTAATTACCAATATTTCATGAAAATCAGATATGATGTTTCAGATTTTCTTTCAGATAAAAAAATACACTATTTCATCGTCATATAGTGATAAAATAGTGTACTATTACTTATTGAAATGATTAAGCACAAAGCAGTCACGAAAATATTATATGCTTATATATAGGGTGGTTTCAGCTCACTTTTATGTTTTCTAATAAAATATGAAAATAAAATAATATTCTTTACAAGTACACTAATTTTTACTTCCAAGGTTGTATTCCACATTTTTGATATATTTCCATCACTACAGGTTCTTTACCTCTTATATAGCTGTCAATATCATGTGGATATTTCTTTGCCATTTCTATTTTTATTTCACTATAGCTTTTGCAATCGGAAGGATGAACCCTTAAATAATCTCGAAAAGCTATTTGTCTTTTATATTCGGCTGAATCCTTTGTACTCACATATAAATTATGTTGCATTAAATGCGTTTTCTCTAAATATCTAAATGCTTCACGACCTTCAATACCCAAATTACCCTCATGTATATATCCAATGTCGAATAACTTTTCAATAACTAAAGGTAACTTAGTATTTTCAACTATAATATTTATGTCAATAATCGGCTTTGCCCATAATCCTGGGACTGAAGTGCTACCAACATGCTCAATTGAAATAATGTCGTTATTAATAACAGGTAATATCTCATCTCTGATTTTTTCAAATTCAATAACCCATTTTTCTTTATATGGTACAACGACAATAGTACGAATAGTACACATAGTATCCTCCCATTTATATTAATTTTCTTCTTAACAATTGTAAACGGTAGTGACTCATAATAAAATATTATTTAATTACATCTATTCTTGCCTATAAACAAAATACTTAAGTTCTTTTGGTAATGATAATAGCTCCTCTTTAATATTAGATGGATAAACCACAAGATTTTTAATTTCATGCAAATCAATCCATGAAAACTCTAAGTCAATACGTTTATTACCAAAATCATCATAAGCAGGAAATGTTCCCTCTAATGGTATTTGGTTTTCGTCACATAATGAGATTTCATAATAAAAGCTAATTTGCTGGCAAGGTCTGTTCCCCCAAGGCCAGAAGTTCTCACCTACCATAATCAACCTCTCAATTTTTACATCTGCATTGATTTCTTCTTTGAATTCACGAATTAATGTTTCTGATGATAATTCACCGAAAGCGACATGCCCACCAGGTATTGAATACCCCTTATCTTTCAGTGGTTTTTGTAATAATATGTTTCCATTTTTTATAAGAATACCTGCTACACGATACGAAAATATATAATCATCTGTTTTAAATAGTATATCTTGACTCATATGCTACCTCCAATACACATTATTCACTTCAAAATTGTAAAAAACAGCGATGTAATTCTGGAATTAATTATTAGTTATGATTGATAGTTTTATCAAAGCAGTATGAATCCTTATCATATCCATTATGCTCATAAAAAGCATGGGCATCAGTACGTTTAAATCCACTATTCAATATAATGAACGAAATGCCAGCTTCTTTCGCATAGTTCTCCACATGTCTAAGAAGTTTAGTACCTATCCCTGTGCGCGGTAAGATGATTTTACAGTCACACGGTAAGGAGTTTTTTCACTGCACGGTAAGCAAATTTTTCTGATGACGGTAAGCACTTTTTTCTCTGTATGGTAAACAGAATTTTTTGTTTATGGTAAGCAGTTTTTTCTGTGTGATGAGTAAATCACAGGAGGATTTCAGCACTTTCTACCTCATAAGAGTATACTGAAATTAACCAGTATACGAAGGGAGGTAGCAGAATGCTGAAGATGAAGCAAATGCAGGAAATACAGGATTTGAAACTCCGGGGCTATTCTATTTCTGAAATAGTCCAGTTCTATGAAATACAGGGAGGGAAACCACCCTCTCTACCGACTATCCGAAAGTATTACAACATGGATGTTATTCCAAAGGATCCAGGTGTAAATCTTGCCAAGGACAAAGCTTACGATCAGGAACCATTCCGCTCATCTATTATCGAAATAGCCAGAAACCTTGGCAACAAAGATTACTGCGTCAGCTCCATTCATGATGTATTGATGGAGAAGTTTATTGACAGCGGTGAGTTTGCCGAGTTGCCCGGAAATGAGCAGACGCTGCGTAACTACATCCATTATCTGAAGGAAAACAATATCATCGCTGATGAACCTGAAAACAAACGCATTTACGATCATGTGTTTGATACTCCACCCGGTGAACAGATGTTGATTGATTTTGGTCAGGAGCATGTAGCTCAAGGTCTTGATATACATTTCATCTGTCTTCTTCTCAGGTACAGTAGGCTCCTGTGTGTCTTCGCCCAGGATCATAAATATAATTCCGAAGAGGCATGCAGGGCAATCTACCGATGTATCTGTAAGATCGGCGGCAGACCTGGGCAGCTGGTTATTGATCAGGACAGCGTATTTGTAGCCAGCGAGACTTATGGCGAGGTTGTTGAAACCAGAACCTTTGGTGACTTCTGCTCAGAACAGGATATTCGGTTGTGGGTCTGTAAAAAAGCAGATCCGGAAAGCAAGGGTCCGATTGAAAACTCAGTCGGATTTGTGAAGAAGAACTTCTTCAGTGCCAGGGACATCACAAGCATTGACAGTGTATGGAGCTCACTTCCCGGATGGCTGGAAAGAAAGAATAGGCGCATCCATAAAGCAACCTTCCGAATTCCCATCGATGTGTTCAACGAGATTGAGAAACCGGCATTAAGACCAGTCCTTCCCTCTGTTTATGAAACATCCCCTTCCAGCTACATATCTTATGAGGTTCATGGTATGCCTTATGTCCAGTATAAATCATGCAGATATTCGATTCCCCGGGAATACTGCTTTAAAATCGTCAATTACAAGGCTGTCAGTAACAAGATCTATATTTATGATGAGAGCCTTAATTATATCTGTACCCACAGCATCAGCGAATGCAGGGGAAGTGTCATCCAACTTGAAGAGCATAAGAAGGAGCCTTCTACAGACTGGATATCCATCGCGGAAAGCATGCGCCGTAAGTGGAACTGTTTCAACTTCCAGCACTTTATTAATGGTGTAAAGAAGGAAAACCCACGCTATCTATCACAGCAACTGGCAGCCATAGAAAGGTTTCTTGATTCAGAGATGCCGGAACGAGACCTGGTATCACAAGTACTGGACGAATGCTGTAAGAATTACCGCTATAAGTTTTCACAGTTCAGAATTGTGTACCAGCTTGCTAAGGCCGGTCGGATGGAGCCCTCCACTTATGAAAGCAGTGATGTTCAGAAACAGGACATGGCGGTCTATAAAAAGGCTTTCCTTGATCGCTGTGCGAACTGAGGAGGTGCCAAGGGATGAATAAAGCAATCGCCAGAAACTTAGATACCGACTATATCCCCGTGCAGAGATTGTGTGCCCTTCTGGAGACATTCGCATTGAAGCATTCTTCAAAGCAACTGGCTGACCTTCTGGAAAAGGCAGAGAATGAAAATGCCTCATACCGAGAATTCCTGCGCAATGTTCTTGAGACTGAGGTAAAAGGCCGGAATGAACGCCGTAGAAAGCGTAATTATGCGGGAGCTCATTTCCCTCCAAATGTACGACCACTGGAAGAATTCGATCCCTCTGAACTCGAAGCAGGTATCACAGATGGCCAGATCCGTCAGCTAAAGGACCTTACATGGCTTGATACCTATGGAAATATCGTTCTTGCCGGCCCTCCGGGGCTGGGCAAGACTATGATAGCGGTAGGCCTTGGATTGGAAGCCATAAATAATGGCTATACTGTATGCTTTGAAAAGATGGTAAATCTGATAAAAATCCTAGATGCTGCAGAATCGGAACGTAATGCCGGGTTTCGGATCAAGAACATCAAGAAGGCCCAGATGATTATTATCGACGAAATCGGATATACTCCAATCTCCAGAGCACAGGCGAACCGCTTCTTTACCTTCATCAGTGATACCTATGAAACCTCATCCATCGTTTTTACCACCAATAAGGAAATCATCGATTGGGCAGAGATGATGGGAGATCCTGTTCTTACCACAGCACTATTGGATCGGATACTGCATCATGCAAAATGTTTTTCCTTGAGAGGGGAATCATACCGTTTGAAACATCCGGAACTGTTTACTTGATATATAAATAACTATTACCAGAAAAAAGTGCTTACCATGAAAGAAAAAAAGTGCTTACCCTATCTCTGAAAAAAGTGCTTACCGTACAATAGAAAAAACTCCTTACCTCACTCTGAAAAAAGTGCTTACCAAACATCAGAAAAAAGTGCTTGACTTTTACACCTATCCCTTTATGTTGAACTTCTTTATGTACGGCAAACCCTTGAACATGTAAATATCCAATTGGAAAACCCATAGCTAATGCCTGCATCACTGCAATAAAACCAACTACCCTATTTTCGGATAATGCTACAAATGTCTTATAATTACCCTCTTTATACATTCTTTCCATAGTAATGTGGAAATTTTCATAATTAACATTATGGTTTCCCAGAACATCAGTCCATAACAACATAACTTCAGAATAATCATTTACTGCAATTTCTCGTACTACAATTTCCATAACCAGCCTCCGAAAATATTAATTTACCTTTTACAGTAAAAGCAATTGTATAACGCTTTATCTCACAATTCATTTATAGTATACGCTTTAGCTTTAAGGGTCTGTTTGTGAGAAACTCTACACCCTTATCCATAGTTGTCCGTGGATGCTGGTAAATATCTTTACCTAATTCGATAGCTTCATCAACTATATATAAAATACCTTTTTCTATTCCATTATGAAATATTGGTGCAAATATCTCATCATACCCCAGCATAGTAGGCTTGGTTGAAAAAGCCACAGCCATCTCTTTCCACTGAGTTATCGTAGAACCCTCACGTAAAATTTCGAGTTCGAGAGGAGAGCCATGATACCAGTTTTTACTCATGTCAATTGGATATTCCATATTATAAAACCATCCTTATATATAATCACAAGTCACATTCATAACCTATTGTGAGTCAACTGCTTGGTAATATTATCATTACATATTTGCTTAATATCAATCTCTTTGCCTAACAGAACTTTATTATTAGTTAAGCTAATTAATACATAAATATCTTATATTGTAACAATTTGTTCTTTTGAAAACTTTCTTCCTTCAACATCTTCCCAAATAGTAGTTAGAGGAAATTTGCTTGGCATCCCTGAACATACTATAACATGCTCTTCAAACCCTTTTCCAGAATCAAGGAAATCAATAGGAGTTTTGTCTCGCATAATCATATTGCTTGCTTCATTAGACGAAGAGAAATCCACATTATATGCCGTTGTCTTACCTGAATTCCATATTTTTAATACATATTTACCTTGGGAGACCTTACTTATGCGTGCTTCTACCAACGCTTTTGTAGCCTCTTCACGCTCTTTTTCTTTTTCTTCCAATTCGTATTTCTTCAATTTCTCCTCAATCTGATTTATTCTATCCTGCATCCGATAAGCTTTCCGTGCATCTTTAAAGGAGAATATTGATAAAATAAGTGCTATTGTTGAAAATCCATATGTAACAATATCTACAACAATACTTTTTATTAAGTCTATATTAATCATAGCAACTCCTATTTGAACATTTTCTTAAGTTCCTTTTCTATTTCTTTGATAGCTTGCTCCTTTAGGTCTTCCATATTAGCGTTAATAATATGACTATTCTCTTCGACTAATTGCTCTTTAGTCATAATTCTCTGACAATCAGAACACCTGATTAAAGTATCTTCTGGTGCATCATGCATATCAATAATGCTTTCATCTACAGTAGAGAACTGGTCATTTCCACAAACACTACATTGTAAGCTAACGTTCATTTCGAAATTTTTCATATCGTACCTCCCTTTTTATTTTGTCTTTTCTATTTCGGATTGTTCAATTCTATGTTTCGTAAATAAAATAATAGTCACTTAACATTGGGTAATATTTAAACTCCTTCTCCCACATAGATTTATACAGTATAATCCACTGATTAATTCCATAGTTGTAAAAATATAAACCTTTTCCTTCTTGTTATATGTCCGACTTAGTCTTCCGACCGCTTGTATTACATCACGCGTTGCTTGATTACGTACACTTTTTGACTTTCTCATATCAGAGTCAGCTTTTAACTCATAACCCATATTATTGGAGTACGATTGGAATCCCAACCTGACCAATTTATTAAGTGTAGAAAAACTAATTTCATCATTTTGATAAAGATATTCAGCGTCAAAGAAGTATTCTAACATCTCTTTTTTCCCGAAATTTTCTTTATCATAGGCATTTGCTACGATATTCGTGATATTTCCCAAGAACATTGCATCCATGTCTTTCATTAACATTCTTGTATCATTTTGATATCCGGTATGATAAATATTAATGCAGTCTTCACCTTCTGGTATCCTATACTGTAGGTTCTGCCCTGCTCCTATTGTCTGGTAAGAGGACATTATTAAGATTTTTTCGCCATTTTCAAGTCTATTAAGAACTTCTTCCTTCTCTACTTCGAAGTTATCACTTCTCAAAACGAAAATGCATGCTTTTTGTTTTTCTGGGATATCTTCTAGTTCTTCTATATCGCTTAGTACTTCAATAAATACCTCTAAATCAAAACTTGCTTTATTGCTAGCCGGTAGTACCATATTCAAACAAAGTAATGATTTAATTTCAGGTGTTCGAATAAAAGTACTTATCATCTCGAACAAGTCACAATATCTTGAATATATATATTTATCACCAGCGGACTTCATCATAAGCAGATTTTCATATTTTCTTGTATAATCTCTATCTTGAAAGATTTGAGTGAGCCTTTCCTTCAGAGGTATTCCAATCTTGTTTTTATTTACTACATCAACAAGAACTTTAACCTTCTGTTCATCATAGGCATTCCACCTTATCTTCAATTCATTCTGAAGATTTAGATATTTATCTACTGAAGGAACTTTATATTTTCCGCCTAATTCTTTCTTTATATATTCCAAGTCATAATTAGCAATAACAGATGGTAAGGTAGCAGTAGCAGAAATCCCAATAACTTTAGCCTTATTACACATAAACAATAGAATCTTTTCCGGAGTATCCTCAATCTGTACATAGTTGAAGATTGTCTGACTGAGATGATCATCACCATCAACAAATTCAAAATATTTAAACCCTGTATGATAGAAGGACAAATCCGGAATATCTCTCTTTTTCTCATTTTTATTTAAAGACGTATTACACATTTCCCCCATCAACAATTGAATTTGCTTTTGTGACAAGGCAAATTCTTGATATATTGATTTCATAGCATTTTCGAGGAAAAACTCATCTTCATTCTTCTCCCTTGATAGATTTACATTTTCTGCATACTTCGCTGCCCAATTGATTACCATGATTTTAAATCTATTGAGATAGCTGTTTATGGAGCGAATTAATCCATATAGAACAATATCCTCCGTACTTCGATTTGAGTAATATTCTTCTTTGTTTTCAAAATATATTCTTACTTGCTGCGCATCTTTATCAGGTGTAACGCGTATATAGTTACAGTTATTCCGCAACATGGTATGATATGAACTGTCATTGAACAGAAAACTCTGACGTCTATCGATTCGTCCTGATGCAGTCTTAAAACTAAATCTAAGATTAAACTGATCATACAATTCCTTAGCTTCCTTTAACAAAGACTCAAATGTAATTATCGCTTTACTTTCTCTCGTATAGTCCATATATGGTCTGAGCATATTAACAGGAAATTCATGTACTTGCATAGTTTTATATATCTGCTCAAATAATTTGATGTAATCATCCTGTGAATCAAGCGCGCTTTGAATAATGACCTTTTGAATCGTTTCCTTAGTTGCATCAAATTCATCAATAAACAAAATCGAATTATCCGTAATTTCATTCTGAATAAATTCATAGGATGGTTCCACTAGAGTAGTGTTTCGCACCATGAATTTATTAACTGTTAGCATATATATTTTATAGTCCTTCATAAACACTGTGGGATATAATTCTGCAATCCAATGGAAGTCGACATTTCTTCGAATTATCTCCCTTCTTTCAGCGCCATTTTGAGGCATCTCTTGTTTAATAATATCAATTATTTCATACCGAAACTGTGGTTCAAACTTTTCCCGTACTTCGTCCTCCATTGATGCAATAAATGGCTTTAAAGAAGTATCATTTCTATTCTCAAAACTTTTAATTTGCCTTAGTTTACGTACCAAATCATAATATACAGTTGAACAAAACTTATCTGGAATTTTAGTCTCTAACAAAGAGTCATAAATATAATCATAGTTCGACTTTATCTCCAATACATCCTTATCATATAATTCATAAGCACCGTTACTCTCGTATACTTTTCTTAATTCGTCGCAAGGAAGATTCTTGATTAGTGTTGTTATGTAAAAGATTTTTTTCTTTCCGTTCTGATGGTAAATATAATCATACATACTTTCTGCTGCCATATATGTCTTTCCAAAGCCTGTAGGCATGTCAATAAGTAGTAATCCGTTGTCTTTTTCTTCGTCAGATATAAATTGTAATACAGTTTCTTTCATAACAGTCCTCGCTCCCATGTAATATATTTTTTCCCGATGCAACGACACCACATTCCACTGGTAACATATATAAGAATAATTTTATCATAGGTTATTAATTGTCCAATAAAACGGATTTGTTATAGCTATTAAACGAAAAGAGGCGTTTGTCGCCTCATATTTTCCGCCAGTATATTTATGAGCTTTATGTTTTACGTAATTCTAAGATTAATTTGTAGCCGATTTTTTATAAGGAACCCTTGCCGATGGTACTAACTTTGATGCCGGATCTATATGTACCTGCTGATCATCAAAAAAGATATGTGCACCAAAGGATTGCAGTACTTCCTGTTTCCCCATTCCTCCCAAAAAGAATGCTTCATCAATTCGAACATCCCACTCCCGTAAAGTCCGAATAACTCTCTCATGAGCTGGTGCATTTCTCGCAGTTACAAGTGCCGTTCGAATCGGACTCTCATCCCTAGAGAACTGTCGTTGAAGATCTGAAAGTGTACGAAGCAGTTTAGCAAATGGCCCTGCTGCCAAGGGATTTTGCGCATTCATCTTCTCATGTGATAAAAAAGCTTCAATTCCCTGCTCCTGATAAATTCTTTCAGACTCATCAGTAAATAACACTGCATCTCCATCAAAAGCAATTCTAATTTGTTCAATCTCTTTATCGGGATCTACTAAAAACTCTGGATGAGTGCAAATCACAGCTGCTGCCACATTGCTGTTAATTGCCTCTTGAACATCATCTTCCTTAGCAGAAAGAAACAGATCAGTTTTGAATGCTGATAAATACGGAGATAAATGGGATCCACCTGATAAAGCTGCACGCGTCACATCCAGACCATAGTATTCGATGGAATTAAATATCCTTAGGCTTGTATCTGCACTATTTCTTGACATTACGATTATTTCTGTCTTACGTTTACCTGGTTCAATATTATTCAGTTTTAATAATGCCTTGACCAACTGAAAACCAGCTCCCGGTTTGAGAATATCTTTCTCATGCTCAATTTGATAATTCGAATATGCTTCTAGTCCTTCCTGATCATAGATTCTATTTTCTTCTTCCAAATCAAATAATGCTCTTGAGGATATTCCTACAACCAAATAATTTTGAAAATCTGACGGCATACGCTCCACCTCCCATTTTAAGTTCTGCATAATTATCATTCACCTGTTATTGTTTCAACAAAAGTGCTGCCTGATAAGTTTTATCTGATTTTTTATCTAATAACCTTTTAGTGAAGCCTATACTCGCCTATTCTTAATCTACAAATATTGCTCTCTCAGCCTTCTCGCCTCGTCCTTCATCATTTTAACAACGCTTTCCGGTCCGACAATTTTAGCTCCCTGCCCTATTCCGATTATCCATGCGATAAATTGTGAGCTAACTGCGACCTCAACGCTTGCTGTAAAATAGTCATTATTCAGCTTGATCATCTGAACATTTTTTCCAAAACGATCTATGACAACACCTGCAAGACGATTTTCACACTCTAATTTTACATTCAGTATCTCACCATCGTACATACCAAACATTTTCTTAGCATATACAGCAATATCAAATTTTTCGATTAGCTCTTTTCCTTCTCTTTTCTCTTCAACCAAATCAATGTGCAGCATCTTATCCACTCGATAATGCTTAATTATCTCCATCTCACAATCATAGCCAATTAAATAATAGTTTTCATTTTCCCAAGAAAGTGCCCAAGGACTGATACAATAGAAATCACCATTCTTGCGTAATTCCATCTTCTTATCCACATTCCACTGAAAATATTGGAACTTTATCTTCACATTAGAGCCAATAGCAGCATGTATTTTATCTACGTTATAATAAATACTTTCGTTCATTGTTTTTATTCGCTCTGCTACATAGACCTGCCTCTGTAGTTGTGAAGCCTCATATTTGCTCGCGAGCCCTTCTATCTTTTTAATCAACTCGTTTGTTTTCTTGGCAGTTACAAACTTTGATGATTGAACGGCATCAACCAGTAACTTTAACTCTGCTAGTTCAAAATCCCGTTTCCCCACCTGATAATAATATGTTTTATTTCGTTGCTCTCCAACAATGTCAATACCATATAATCGTAGTGTTTCAAAATCATCATAGATACTTTTTCGTTCAGCTGTAACCCCGTATGACTCCAATGAGGATAATATTTCAGGCATGGTAATGCTATGTGTTTCATCCGTTTTTTCCAATAGTATCTTCATTAAGTAAAGTAATTTTAACTTTTGATTTGCTCCCTTTGCCATTTGATATCCTCTCTCCTACAGATTTTTCTTAAATTTTACTTCTAGTTAGGAAAAGAATACCATATCTCAAGTTGAATTTAAAGGACTTGCACTCAATATTTGTCATTTTTGCACATTTTATAATGTGAACATTTTAAACAACAGTATTTACATTCACTTTTATTTCGTCCAATCAGCCAATAGATTAATCTATGTATCATGAAACCCCTTCTTTCTAACTCTTTTCAAAATAAAACAGAGAATTCTTCTTTCCGCTTTAATAATATATTCCTTCTCTCAAATAACATCATTACTGATACATTATTGCCGGTACACTAAATTGTGTTATACAATAGCAAGCCAACTAATAATCTTCTACGCTACCGAAAATCCTGCTAATTTTCCCTTAAATAATTCTCCAAGGCAGTAAGTCATTGGTTTACTCGGTCTTAATGTTTCAATAATCGGTTGCATTAGTTTGGTGAACTCTTCCGTATTCTTTGAAAGAGAAAAAATGTAAGCTGTATTCCTGGCATCCCACAAAGCATCATGCATCCTTCCTACAAATTTTTTACCGAGTGTCCCAAGGGCGCATTCCAACGAAATGATTCTTTCCAAACCTAACAAATCACAGTACTCTCTCTGAAAATCATTCCATTTCCTCAACAGACCAGCAAACTCCTCTTCTTCAACACTTTTTAATTGCATCTCTTCCTCAAATTGTCTTTTGTCATTATCACTCCTACAAGTGAAAGGCAGCCTTCTTCTGTTTCATACGGTTTTGATTTCTTAGTTATAAACGGATTAATCATTGGCACCCCAATCATCCCTACACAATACACGATGATCCGCTTCTTGACTCCTATCATATTAGCGGCCAGACC
>WSSedL1CaDRAFT_10000225_pt1 | contig 39400 bp, 30 predicted proteins | sample WetSurSL1Cattail_FD_9464 | JGI IMG/M metagenome (IMG submission 9464)
GGAGCCACTACTCCATCCTATGATTTAGAAACTGAAATCGACGCTACTTTTCCAACAGCACATATTGATGAAGCTTTAATTCACGAAACTGTGAAACAATTTCTGGGTGAAATTGATCAAAAACCACCTATTTTTTCTGCCATTAAAAAAGATGGTGTTCGCTTATACGAACACGCTCGCGCAGGAGAAACCATAGAAATTGCCAGCAGAAAAACTACTATTCACGAATTTGAAATTACTAGAATTGCACTACCTGAAATCGATTTTAGAGTGGTTTGCAGCAAAGGAACTTACATTCGTTCCCTTGCTTTTGATTTTGGAAAAGCAATGAATTCTGGTTCGCACTTAACCGCTTTGAGACGAACAAAAATTGGCGATTACGATGTCAAAAACGCAATTGATGTGACGCTGTTTGAAGAAAGTTTAGAGTTGGATTCTAAATAAATAGTCCTTTCAATACAAAAAAAAAGCTATGTCAGAACAACACAGCTTAATCTTAATAAATTTTACTCATTCTCAACAATCTCTTGATCTAAATCTAGCATCATATCCATAATTTCTGCCTGAGTTGTAATTCCTTTATCATGCAAATACCACAATTGCAAATCGGTTTTTATCGTTTCGTCTAGAACTCCATGTTCTTTTTTATAATTAGCAACAAGATCGGCGGCTGCTTTAGGTCTAGGTCCCCAATGTGCTAATGCTCCAGATGTTTCTTTATGAATAACAATTAACTTTGGAATTGCTCTTCCTTTATTGGTTAAAAAATGGTCCATCAAGTCTAAATTATCGTCTCTTAATACAATTCGCATCTCAATTTTTCCATCGGAAGCTTGAACCATTTTATCAAAAATAGGTAACAATTGCGCTGCATCGCCACACCAACCTTCAGAAATTACAATCCAAATAAACTCATTTTGTAACGACTTTAATTGATTAGTACTTTCCTCTGAGATTTTTATGGTCTTTTCTAAACGATTCATACGCGTTTCATTTAGAGTGCTATAATGCGTTAAATCTTCTGATTGCTCATTGCCTGTTGACTTCCCTTGTGTCAATAAATCAGTAATTAATTTTCTATATTCTAAGTAGGAATAACTATTAAATAAGGCTTTAGCAATTGATTGTATCATGATTTTGATTTTTAAGTAAAGTTAAGATAAATATCTTTTATCAAACATGACAAAAATCAATTGCAAATAATTAAAAAGTGTACTTTTATAAAAATTGCAGAAAGATGAACTTACATTCAAAATCAATTGGACTAGCGCTTTCGGGTGGTGGAACAAAAGGTTTAGCCCATGCGGGTGCTATAAAATTTTTAGAAGAAAAAAATATTCGCCCTAATCAAATTGCAGGAACCAGCGCGGGATCAATAGTTGGAGCCATGTATGCTTGGGGAAAAACACCCGAAGAAATCTTAAACTTTTTCAAATCGATTTACTTATTTCATTGGAGACACATCACTTTTACAAAAGCAGGTTTAATTGATTCGGAAACATTCAAAGAGTATTTCCATGCCGTTTTTGAAGATGCTACGCTTGCTGATTTAGCGATTCCTACTCAAATCACCGCAACCGACATGATTAAAGGCAAATTGAAAATATTTGAACCTGAAACTAAAATTGTCGATGCACTTATTGCCTCTTGTTCCTTTCCAGGTGTTATTACTCCTTATGAAATTGAAGAAAATCATTATAGTGATGGTGGAATTTTAAATCATTTTCCAACCGATTTACTTAGAGAAGATTGCGACATGATTATTGGCGTTTACGTAAGTCCTATTAACATGATAACGGCTAAAGATTTGAATTCCATTAGAGCCGTAACTACTAGAGCTTTTGATATTCTTTCTGAAAATTCGAATATTGCTAAATTTGATCAATGTGATTGGATGATTCAACCTAAGGAATTAAGCATCTATAGCACTTTTGAAACTAACAAGGTTAAAATGGATACCATTTTCGCTTTGGGCTACCAAGCAGCAAAATACAGTTACGAAAACAAAATTTATAAAATTTAAGTCAGCCTATTTCAGAAAAAAAGAATATCCCTATATTTGCACCAATCAACGCAACAAACACATGAAATACAAAAGAATTCTTCTAAAATTAAGCGGTGAAGCTTTAATGGGAGATCGTCAATACGGAATAGATCCTGCAAGATTAGCTGAATATGCTGAAGAAATCAAAAAAGTTCACGCCAAAGGAGTAGAAATTGCTATTGTAATAGGTGGAGGAAACATCTTCAGAGGAGTTGCGGGAGCAAGCAACGGAATGGACAGAGTGCAAGGAGATTATATGGGAATGCTAGCAACCGTTATCAACGGAATGGCATTGCAAGGAGCTCTTGAGGAAAAAGGCATGAAAACACGTTTGCAAACTGCCTTAAAAATGGAATCTATCGCTGAACCTTATATTAAAAGAAGAGCTGACAGACACCTAGAAAAAGGAAGAATCGTAATTTTTGGAGCAGGAACAGGAAATCCTTATTTCACTACCGATACTGCTGCAGTTTTACGTGGTATTGAAATCAATGCCGATGTGATTCTAAAAGGAACTCGCGTAGATGGAGTTTATGATTGTGATCCAGAAAAAAATGCTTCGGCAGTAAAATTTGACTTTATTTCATTTGATGATGTAATCAAAAAAGGATTAAACGTAATGGACACAACAGCCTTTACTTTAAGTCAAGAGAACAAATTACCTATCCTTATTTTTGACATGAACAAAAGTGGAAACTTAGAAAGAATCTGCGATGGTGAAAATATTGGAACCGTAGTAAATATATAGTTTGCAGTGTTCGGTTGTCAGTTTGCAGTTAGCACTGATTTCTGAACAGTGAATACTGAACACTAAATAATAAAAAAATGACTGAAGAAATTGAATTTATATTAGATAGCACGCAAGAATCTATGGAAGGTTCTATTGCGCACTTAGAAAAAGAATTTACAAATATTCGTGCTGGAAAAGCATCTCCTGCTATGTTAGGAAGTGTTTTTGTAGATTATTACGGCTCATCGACAGCATTAAATCAAGTAGCTAAAATTAGCGTTCCAGATGCTAGAACCATCACTTTGCAACCATTTGAAAAAAACATGTTGCAAACTATTGAAAAAGCCATTATGATTGCCAACCTTGGATTTAATCCAATGAATAATGGAGACATCATCATTATCAGCGTTCCGCCTTTAACAGAAGATCGTCGTCGTGATTTAGCGAAACAAGCTAAAGTAGAAGCCGAAAATGCTAAAATCGGGATTAGAAACGCTAGAAAAGATGCTAATACTGATATTAAAAAACTAGAAAAAGAAGGAACTTCGGAAGACATTTGTAAAAGCGCAGAGGAAGAAGTTCAAACACTTACCAATACTTTTATCAAAAAAATAGATGAACTTCTTGTTGCAAAAGAAGCAGAAATCATGAAAGTATAACTTTCAAAAAACACATTCAAGAATCCGTCTCGTTGAACTGCGCTAAAAAGTGAAAAACAGTTCAACGAGACGGATTTTTTATTCTTACTTTTGCCATACCAAAACGGGTTTACAAACGTTTTAATTCAAACCCTCACCATGAAGCATCTTTTTTTGTTTTTCTTTTTCACGCTTTCGCTTCAAGCCCAATTTCAAATAAATGGAATTGTAAAAGAATCTGACTCTAATAAAGTACTTCCGTTTGCAACAATTACCACAAATAATGGAACTTACAGCATAACGGATGTAGACGGGAAATTCCACATCAATTCAAAAACTCCCGTTTCCTATTTTGATGTTTCCTACATTGGCTACAGCAAAACAAAAATTATTGTCGAAAAAAATACTGCATTTTACAATATAGCTTTAACGTCAAAAACTGACAATCTCAACGAAGTAATAATCAGTACTAAAAACGAAGCCTTAGCAATTATAAAAAAAACCATTGCCTTAAAGGACAATAACAATCCCCAAAAAAGACTCAGTAGTTTTGAATTTAAAACCTACAACAAACTCATTGTTTCTGCCAATCCTGATTCGATTTCAGGGCAAATAGATTCCATTGTTGTTAAAAAAACCAAAGACGGAATCTATTTTAAAATTGATTCTACCAATTATAAATTTAAAAATACAATAGACAAACGCCATTTATTCCAAACCGAAAAAGTCTCCCAACATCAATTTAACGATAATACTTTAAAAGAAACTATCTTGGGAACTAAAATGGCTGGTTTAAAACAACCGCTATATGAAATTTTAGCATTCAACCTACAATCATTTTCAATTTATGACCCAAAATACGAACTTTTTGAAACCAAATACAACAGTCCAATAGCTGATAATTCACTCGAAGAATACGATTACAGACTACTCGATACAGTGGCCATCAATGGCGGAAGTTCCTATGTAATTTACTTTAAGAACAAAAAGAAAAGCAAAGCCAAAGGACTTGAAGGCGTCTTATATATTGACCAAAATAGTTATGCTATAACTAAAGCTATTATGCGCATTAGGGGATTACTAGATATTAGCGCAAATCATGAATTCGAATACATTCCTGATGAGAATATCTGGTTTCCATCACATAAAAACTTCCAAGTTATCAAAGGTAAAAATGATGATGACATCAAGATTTTTGGCGGAACTATCAAATTTGATGGCGACATGGAACAAGACTTCAGCCCTAGAAAAAAACAACCTTCTGACTATATTTATTTGCGTTCGGATAGCTATAATTTTGACATCAAAAACAATAAAGCTACTCCAATTCAAAATCCTTATTTTGCAGTAGAAATAGATAAAAATGCTTTAAATAAAGAGGAATCTTTCTGGGAAAGCTACCGAAAAGACAGCATTGACGCTCGGAGCCAGAAAACCTATAGCGAACTAGACAGTATTGCCATCAAAAAGAAAATTGCTAATCGGGTTCGTTTTGGAAAAAAAATCATCAACGGCTATCTTCCGATTGCTTTTTTTGATTTGGATTTGCGAAAAATATTCAGCTACAACAATTACGAAGGATTCCGTTTGGGATTAGGTGGTGTAACCAATGAACGCCTTTCTAAAAACTTTAGAATCGAAGGTTATTATGCTTATGGAACAAAAGACGGAATTTTCAAAGGTAGTATTGGCGCCGCCGCAAAAGTCGATAGCCAAGCGAATTCATGGCTTGGGGTTTCCTATACTGATGACCTTCGAGAAATTGGCAGCACCTCATTTTCAATTGAGAAAAAGCCTTTTAAAATATACGACCCAAGACCTATCAACATTAGTACTTTTTACAATTATGTGAGCTGGAAAAGCTATTTTGAAACTAAAAAAATTCCAAAAACAGAAAGTATATGGGAAATTGCACATTCTGAAATCACGCCTAAATTCAGTTATGCATACAACCGAAACGACAAACTGTATTCGTCCTACAGCATGACAACCGCTATGGTTTCCCTTCAATGGAGTCCGTTTAGCGATTTCATGCAAACGCCAACAGGCCGAATTGAAATTGAAAAAAGATTTCCAAAATTCAGTTTTCAATACACCCAATCTTTAGGTCGATTATGGGACAACGATTTTGATTTCAGCAAGTTTGATTTCAAAACTGAATATGAAAAAAAATACTTAAATGGACAAAAAACCTCTTTACTTTTCCAAGCTGGTTATGCTCTAGGCGATGTTCCGCTAACCCATTTGTACAATACTTCACCTAACAATATCACCAAAGAAACTATCATTCAAAGAATCACTTTTAGTGGAAAAAATAGTTTTGAAACCATGTTTTTCAATGAATTTTTCTCTAATAAATATGCTTTTTTCCAATTCAAACACGCTTTCAACCGAGTAACTTTATTCAAAAAAGTAAAACCTTCACTGGTTTTAGTTACTCGAATGGCTTGGGGAAATTTAGATCATCCTGAGCAGCATGTGGGCTTGGATTTCAAAACACTAGAAAAAGGTTTCTTTGAATCGGGAATTGAGTTAAACCAAATTTTTAACGGACTAGGATTGACTACTTTTTTTAGATATGGTCCCAACCAATTACCTAAAATTGAAGACAACATAGCCATCAAACTGAGTTATGTACTTAATTTAGGATTCTAATGACTCGAAACGAACTTCAATCCGATTATGGAAACAATCAACGTTATAATAAAAAAGATTCTCCAGAAAGTAGCTGGTTCTTTAAATACTAAAATCCCAACTAATACAGTTCCCACAGCTCCAATTCCTGTCCAAACGGCATAAGCGGTACCAATAGGCAATTCCTGTGTGGCTTTGTACAACAAAAACATACTCACCGTCAAACTCAATAAAAAACCAATCATCCAGTAAGCGGATTCCATTCCAGTTGTTTCCTTTGCTTTCCCTAAACAAGAAGCAAAAGCCACTTCGAACAAACCGCCTATTATCAACAAAATCCAACTCATTCTTCTACGATTTTATAATTAAAACAGAGGAAACATCTACGAGCCAACTTGTATCGGCATCAATAATGCTTTTCCAACTTTCTAAACTAATTAACATTAAATCCTGTTGCTTGAAAAAATCAGGATTCAATTCTTTTTCTGAAATTACATTGATGTTATTCGGAAATTTTTGAAGCAAAGTTACCACAGTGCTTTGAATGACAAAATTGTTTTTCACAAAACCATTCCTATCCAAAATAGTAATTTTAGAATTGTTGTTAAAAACCATTTTTTGAACATAATCCATCAAGACTGCATCATCCGCTTTAACAACAGGAACAAAAACTTGATTCATTTTTTCAAAATCATTGTCAATTAAAATCCCCAACGGCATTTTAGTTTTGGCAACAATTTGTCTGGTTCTTTCATCAAAAGGAGAATTTTCAAACAAACCTTCCTTGCCTTTGAATTTATCCAATAATCGATCGGGATTTATAATTCGAGTAGTAAAACCAATTACTTTCCCGAGCAAACTTCCTTCAAAAATAGATTTCCCTAAACCAACTAAAAGTAGATCATATTCGCCATTATTCGCTACATCGGCAATTTCATTTTCAATATCATTGGTAACCTTAAAAATAGAAAGTACTTTCACTCCTAAGTGGTCGGACTCATCAAAAATAGGTTCGAAACTTTCTTTCTCGATTTCTTCCATGTTAAACGAATGCAATTCATCACTTTGAGACAAATGCATTGCCGTAATTACAGAAGCTGTTTTTTGTTTTTTGGTCAAACCATGAGCCAAACGCAACAAAGATTTTCCTTTTTCATTGTTTCCAAACGAAATCAGAATTCGGTATTTATTCTCATCAACAGTTTCTACCGACTCCATTTCGCCTTTATTCTTGAAAATAAATCCAAGTAAATTCAGTGCTGGTCCCGTCATAAATGTGGTTACTAATGCCATAATCACCATCATTGTAAAAACTTCGGGCGTTAAAACTTTTAGTTCTAAACCAATATTCAAGACAATCAATTCCATCAAACCACGAGTATTCATCAAAGCTCCAATGGTTAAACTATCGTGCCAATTTTGTCCAACAAATCTAGCAGCAAGCGCACTCCCTAAAAACTTACCAATAACAGCAACTGCAATAATTGCTCCAGTAACTTTCCACAAATACGCATCATTTATCAAACCTACTTGGGTGTGTAAACCCGTAAAAACAAAGAACAATGGCAATAATAAAATAACAGAAACATCTTCGACTTTTTCGATAAATATCATCCTGAATTTAGCAATATCAGGCATAATAGCACCCATCATAAAACCACCAAAAAGTGCGTGAATTCCAATAACTTCGGTAGCATAAGAAGAAATAATAAGCAATAAAAAGAAAATAGCCATTACGGGTTTTCCAATATTATCCTTTTCGGCATATAAATCACCTATTCGTTTCAAGAACGGTTTTACAATAAAAAGCATGGCTAAAACATAAACCAAAGCCAAGGAAATTACATAAATGGAACCCACAAAATCTCCTGCTTTTACAATGGCAATTACCACCGCTAGCAAACACCAAGCAGTAATATCATCGGCAGCAGCACAAGTAATGACAATAGCACCCAATCGGGTTTTATGGATTCCTCTTTCTTGTACAATTCGAGCCAAAACAGGAAAAGCAGTAATACTCATAGCAATTCCCATGAATAAACTAAAAGAAAGAAACTCGACGCCCACAGGAGCAAATTGATTATAAACAAAATAAGACAAACCAATCCCCATAGCAAACGGAATCACAATACTAGCATGACTAATAACAATAGCTTCGCTAGCCTTATTTTTCAAGACTTTTACATCTAATTCCATTCCGATAACGAACATGAAAAGAATCAATCCTATTTGGCTTAAAAACTTTAAATTCCCCAAAGATGCTTCAGGAAATAAGGCAGCGGAGAATTCCGGAAAATACATTCCTACTAAAGAAGGCCCTAAAACAATTCCAGCTATGATTTCTCCAATTACTGTGGGTTGCCCAATTTTTTTGAAAATCCAACCAAAAAATCGAGCCGTCAAGATAATCATGACGATTTGTGCCAAAAGAATGGCTAGCGGATCTTGAAAATTATGCAACATCGAATTGATAAAATCTCCAAAAGAATCATTTTGAGTATTGATAACAATATTCGATTTCCTTAATTCGAGTAATTTTCCTTGCTTAATAATCCAATAAATCAATGCAGAGAAACCTCCCGTTACCCCTAAATAAAACAGCGTATTTTTATATTTTTTTAAAATCATAGCTCAAAAACAATTGATTTAAATTCTAAGCAAAGATGCTAAATTCTTTAATCGAATTTACATGCCTAAAATTAATTTTACTCTAAAAAAAGCAGCTTCTAAAAACCCTAAAATTGATTTAAAATTTACAAATAAATTACTCCTTTACTGTGGTTTTCACTACATTTGCAGCCATTTTAAAACCCTTATGAAAAAGAAATTGAAAGTGGGATTCTGGGAATTTATTGCCCGAGTTGTACTTAAAAACAGAATAGCGATACTAGGACTAATTTTTTTAATTACCCTTTTTTTAGGATTACAATGGAAAAACATCCGATTTTCATTCACCGAAGCCAACTTACTTCCTGACAACAACATTGTTAACACTGAATACAACTCCTTTTTAGACAAATTTGGCGAAGAAGGAAATTTGATTGTGGTAGGTGTTAAAGATGATGCCTTTTTTACTCCAAAAGTTTTCAGCGCTTGGAACAAATTAATGTCTGAATTCAAATCGCAAAAAGAAATTGACTTAGTAGTTTCGGTAAGTGATTTAAAAAAATTACAAAAAAATGAAGCGATAGAAAGTTTCGAATTAGTTCCTTTTGTTGACCAAAGCAAAACTGCCAATCAAGCTTATTTAGACAGCATCAAAAAAGATTTATTCGAAAAAATGCCTTTTTATGAAGGATTACTTTTCAATAACAAAGGAACCATTCGCTCTGCCATTTACATGGACAAAAAAATTGTAAACACAGCAGCTCGAAAAGATTACATACTCAATGATTTTATTCCAAAAATAGAAGCTTTCGAAAAAGAAACCGGAGTAGATTTGCGTGTTTCGGGAATGCCTTACATTCGAACACTAAATGCAAAAAGCATTACAGATGAAATTAGTCTGTTTATTGGAGCCTCGCTTTTTATTACTTCATTAATATTCTTTTTCTTTTTCCGCTCGTTTCGCGCCACTTTAATCTCAATGATTATTGTTATTATTGGTGTCATGTGGACTTTTGGATTATTAGGGTTATTCCACTACGAGATTACAGTTCTTACCGCTATAGTTCCCTCCTTAGTGATTGTAATTGGAATTCCAAACTGTATCTTTTTAACCAATAAATACCAACAAGAATTTCGTGCTCACGGAAACAAAGCACGTGCCTTACAAAGGGTAATTACCAAAGTAGGAACGGCTACTTTAATGACCAACCTAACCACCGCTGCTGGCTTTGCTACATTTATCATTACTCAGAGCGAATTACTAAAAGAATTTGGTATTATTTCTTCATTAAGTATTATTGCTTTATTCTTTTTGTGTTTAATTGTAATTCCAATTTATTACAGCTACCAACCCGTTCCTAAAGCCAAACATCTCGAACATTTAAGCCGTAATTACACTAAAGTTTTTATTACTTGGATTGAAAAAACAGTCAAATACAACCGAAGATATGTATATGCTGTAGCAATCTTTTTATTTTTAATTAGTTCTATTGGCGCACTAAAAATTAAAACTTCAGGAAGTTTGATTGAAGACATGCCTAAGAAAACAGGATTTTTTCAAGACATTCTTTTTTTCGAAAAAGAATTTAATGGTGTCATGCCATTAGAAATTACTGTTGACACCGAAAGGAAAAAAGGCGTTATGAAGCTTTCGACCATGAAAAAAATGGACGAATTGCAAAAAACTATTGAAGAAATCCCTGAATTATCAAAACCAATTTCGATTCTTAATTTGGTTAAATATTCCAAGCAAGCTTATTACAACGGAAATCCTGATTATTATGAATTGCCAACTTCGCAAGAGCAAAGTTTTATTTTAGGCTACGCCAAAAACGGAACTAAAGGAAGCAAAGAAAACATCATGAAAAGCTATGTAGACAGCACGGGACAAGTGGCACGAATCACTACTTTCATGAAAGACATTGGAACAGGAAACATGTCTAAAATAGAAGACAAACTTTGGTCAAAAATCAATACTATTTTCCCAAAAGACCGTTACAAAGTAGTGATGACAGGAAAAGCATTAGTTTTTGAGAAAGGAACTAAATATTTATTGGACAACTTAGTAAGTTCTCTTCTTTTTGCAGTCTTTTTAATTTCATTATTAATGGTTTTCATGTTTCGTTCGTTCAAAATGGTGGTAGTTTCTTTAATCCCCAATTTACTTCCGCTGATGATTACCGCTGGATTGATGGGTTATTTTGGTATTCCGCTAAAACCTTCAACTATATTGGTTTTTAGTATTGCATTCGGACTTTCTGTTGATGATACGATTCACTTTTTAGCACAATACCGTCAAGAATTAACACAGAACAACTGGAAAATCAAAAAATCGGTTTTTGCAACCATTAAAGAATCTGGAATAAGTATGTTTTATACTTCAGTAGTATTGTTTGCAGGATTCTCTGTCTTTATGCTTTCTGATTTTGGAGGAACGGTAGCACTGGGAGGATTAGTTGCCATTACACTTGCTTTTGGAATGTTATCTAATTTAATGTTATTGCCATGCTTGGTTTTAACCTTAAACAAATCTTTGGCTAACGAACAAGAATTCATCGAACCAAAAATTGATGTTTTGGATCATTTAGACGAATTGGAAGAAAATAATTAATAATAAAAATTGAATATAATGTTAGCAGAACAACAAGTTACTTTAGTAAACAAATATTTTGACAAAATAGTCGATTTTGGTTTTGAATACATTCCAAAACTAATTGGTGGAATAATCGTACTGGTAATTGGTTTATGGGTTACTCGAATAATAACTAAAGCAGTTGGTAAATCATTAGAAAAATCAAAAATTGATCAATCACTAGTTCCGTTTCTAAAAAGCTTAATCAACATTGCATTAAAAGCATTAGTTGCCATCACTGTAATGGGCATGATTGGTATCGAAATGACTTCGTTTGTTGCTATCATTGGAGCCGCAGGTCTTGCAGTTGGTATGGCATTATCAGGAACACTTCAAAATTTTGCTGGAGGAGTTATTATTCTCATTTTAAAACCTTTTAAATTAGGTGATTTTATTGAAGCCCAAGGATTCTCAGGAACTGTAAAAGAGATTACTATTTTCTCAACAATGCTAAACACTCCAGATAAAAAATTAGTAATTATCCCTAATGGACCACTTTCAACAGGTGCATTAATCAATTATTCGGCTGAGCCACTAAGAAGAGTAGACTGGACATTCGGGATTGCTTATGGTGATGATGTTGAAAACTTCAAAAAAGCCCTCAATGATTTTATTGCTGCTGATGAACGAATTTTAAAAGATCCAGCACCATTTATGGGACTTTCGGCACTTGCCGATAGTTCGGTTAATTTTACAGTGAGAGTTTGGGTGGACGGTCCTGATTATTGGGGAGTATTCTTTGATATGAATGAAAAAGTATACACTAAATTTACCGATTATAACCTTAACATTCCATTTCCTCAAGTGGATTTTAATGTTAGAAATTTCAAATAAAAACTTAGTTTTTTTAATATTTAAAACTTCCCTCTTTAGTCAAGATGGGAAGTTTTTTGTTTTTTAACACCAATAATTAAGTAGTACTTCAAAAAAAAAACAGCTTCTTTTTTTCTGAAAAACAAAAAGAAACTTCACAATACCAACAATTAGGCAATACTTCCCTGTTGCGTGAACAGTTGTAGAAAAAAATCTTATTTTTACTAATGACTATCCTACAGGTCTTTGTATTAAATACCACTAACTAGCACACAAATAACATGGGACATACCAATTCGGAAACAGAAAGATTAGCCGTTGCTGATAATTACAGAAATTGGAAAAAATGGGGTCCCTATTTAGCCGAAAGACAATGGGGAACCGTTCGGGAAGATTACAGCGAACATGGAGAAGCATGGGAATTTATTGACCATGACAAAGCTAGAAGCAACGCCTACCGCTGGGGAGAAGAAGGCATTGGTGGTTTTTGCGACTCTCGCGAGATTTTATGTTTGGCTCCTGCCTTTTGGAACGGAAAAGACCCTATTTTAAAAGAACGCTTATTTGGTTTAACCAACAACCAAGGAAATCATGGAGAAGATGTTAAAGAATTGTATTTCCATCAAGTTTCGACACCCACACACGCTTACAACAAATACCTGTATAAATACCCGCAAAACGAATTCCCTTATGGTGATTTGGTAAACAACAACCGACGAAGCCGTGAAGAACCCGAATTTGAACTTTTAGACAGCAATAGCTTTAACGACAATGCCTATTTCGATTGTTATATCGAATACGCCAAAGCTGGCATTGATGATATTTTGATGAAAGTAACTGTGGTAAACCGAGGAAATGAAACCGCAAAAATCCACGTACTTCCTCATTTTTGGTTTCGTAATTTCTGGAAACACAATGACAGACATCCGCGCCCTAATATGGAGTCGGTTTCTCAAAACATGTTGCATTCTAAAAGTAGCCGTATTGAAGATTATTACTTATATCACGACGGTGGCGAACAATTGTTTTGCGAAAATGAAACCAATAACAAACGTATTTATAATTTCGCAAACGATCATGAGTACGTTAAAGATGGTATTAACAACCATGTTGTAAACGGAGAAGCGACTGTAAATCCAAATAAAACAGGAACAAAAGCTGCTATTTGGTATGAATTAGACTTAAAAGCTGGCGAAGAAAAAAGCATTAAAATACGTTTGAGTAATGCTCAAATAGAAAATCCTTGGACTGATTTTGACAATCTTTTTGACCAACGAAAACAAGAATGCGAAGCCTTTTATAACGAAACTATAAACGAAAAAATACCCGAAGCGCATCGTGCCATTGCAAAAAGTGCTTTTTCGGGATTGCTATGGACCAAGCAGTTTTATTATAATGATGTTTTTAAATGGCTTTTTGGTGGACCTGGAGAGAACCAGCCCAATCGTTCCAACATGAGAAACTATTCTTGGCAACACCTTACCAATCGTCATGTAATTTCTATGCCAGACAAATGGGAATATCCTTGGTATGCCGCTTGGGATTTGGCTTTTCACATGGCATCTTTTGTAGAAATCGATCCTTATTTTGCCAAGCAACAGCTATTATTAGTTTTGCAAGAAAGCTATATGCATCCTAATGGTCAAATTCCTGCTTACGAATGGAATTTTAGCGATGTAAATCCTCCTGTGCATTCGTGGGCAGTATGGACGGTTTATGAAAAAGACAAAGAGCGCACTGGACAAGCAGATACGCCATTTCTAGAAAAAGCATTCCAAAAACTCTTGATAAACTTCACTTGGTGGGTAAACCAAAAAGATACTAGTGGAACCGATTTATTTGAAGGTGGATTTTTAGGCTTGGACAACATTGGGGTTTTTGATCGCAATCACATGCCAGAGGGAATTAAAAAAATGCAACAAGCCGATGCCACAAGTTGGATGGCAATGTTCTCGCTGAATATGCTTCGAATGTCACTCGAACTGGCAAAAACCAACAAAATTTACGAAGAAGTATCGGCTAAGTTTTTCCGACACTTTTTAAATATTGCTTGGGCAATGCACCACATTGGAAAAAAAGACATTTCGCTTTGGGATGACGAAGACAATTTTTATTATGATGTTGTCGAAATGTCCAATGGTAAAACGGAACGATTAAAAGTCCGTTCTTTAGTAGGCGTTATTCCAATGTTTGCAGTGGAAATCATGCACAAAGATTTATTTGAAGAATTAACAGACTTTAGAAAACGTGCCAACGAAATTATAAGAACCCGTCCCGACCTGGCTTCGTTAATTTCTAATTTAGAAAAAGCCAATCCAGAGGGTAATTTCCTATTCTCGATTATGCGTGGTTTCAGGTTAGAACACTTGCTAAAACGCTTGTTGGATGAAAATGAATTTCTTTCTGATTTTGGAATTCGTTCGCTTTCTAAGTACCATAAAGACCATCCATTTGTGTTTAACAATTCGCACCAAATCCAGTATGAACCTGGCGAAAGTCGTTCGGCTATGTTTGGAGGAAACTCTAACTGGCGTGGTCCTATCTGGATGCCATTGAATTATATGATTATTACGTCCTTACGCAAATACTATACTTTTTATGGACCAACCTATATCTATGAATTCCCAACAGGTTCAGGCAATAAATTGAACTTAAAAGAAATTGCTAACGAATTGACCAAACGATTAATCAAGCTCTTTGAACGCAATGCCGAAGGCAAATATCAATACCATGCCGATGACCATGAAAATCATTTTGCCAATGATGAACATTTCAAAAACGAACACCTTTTCTATGAATTTTTTGACGGTGACAATGGCAAAGGACTAGGCGCTTCACACCAAACAGGATGGACGGCGCTTATAGCTAACTTGATTCTAGAAATGGAGAATAATAGTTAAATAACTTTTATAAAGCATTGGAAATCCCGTCTCGTTCTTAAAAAACAAGATGGGATTTTTCTTTTTTGAATAGAAATTTTGACATTTTAATGAAAGTGGAGTTCCTGCCGCTTCAAACTGAGGCTTTTCACCTCTAAATTCAAAACTAAAACAACAAATTAGAATCTTTTAAGGGAGCATTACTCCCTTTTAGAGGTAGGTTTACTCCATTTTTTAGGGTATACACCTACCGTTTTGTAGCGTATATACTCCCTCTTTTAGGGTGCTCATCTCCCCTTTATAGCTCAACTATCTCCCTCTTTTAAGGTGTATACCGACACTTATGTAGTGCATATACACCCCATTTCAGGTTGGTAGCATAGCTATAAAGGGTAGATTTACTCCTTTTTTAGGTACAAAACACCTCCTTTTGTAGGAGGTATAAGGTGCTAAAAGGGTAGATTGAACGGGTATTTTAATGATAGCGATAAAAAACAATATGTATAGCCTTCTTACACCAATTATAAAAATAGCCCACTCCTCAAAGAATAGATTAAAAATCCATCCCGATAAAATATGCCGAGTCTATGGCTCTTTGATACACTTCTATAAAATGAATTGAACTTCAACATCAGATTTACACAGAAAAGTTCCGTAGGAATGACATATATTATAGCCCTTAATTTATTTCGGGGAAATATATTGACAAGCATTATAAAGTCCCGTAGGAACGATGCAGGTTATATGTATATGTGTCATTTCGACGAAGGAAAAATAACATAACGTGAACAACTAGTGCGATTTCTCATTCTTCGGAATGACAAGATTGTGGTTGCTGTTCTTGAAACCTTCGCAACGCTCCGCATTTTCTTAGTATGTCTTTGTGAAACAAACCATCACTAGAATCATTTTATGATGATAAACGATAATTCCACTATGTCCTAGCCCCGATTACTTCACTTAACTTTTATTTTTATAGGAGTTCAGTGAACTTTGTTTGAAATGTAAATCCTTATTGTTTTTCCTTTAAAAACAATAAGATTGAAATGGATAGTGAGATTCAGCCCCTAATTAACCTTATTGTGATAAATTCCTTTAAAAAAATGAATTATATTTGTCTCACAGAAACAGCATTATTTTTAATCGTTATTTATACATAAATGAAGCATACAAAAGTTAAAGACTTACTTAACAGCGCAATGACACTGCAGGAAGTAAATGCGAAAGGATGGGTAAGAACTTTTAGGAACAATCAATTTATTGCCTTGAATGATGGTTCTACCATCAACAACATCCAATGTGTAGTCGATTTTGAAAACACTGCAGACGAGATTCTAAAAAGAATTACTACTGGAGCAGCAGTTTCGGTTACGGGAACTTTAGTGGAAAGCAAAGGAGCGGGTCAAAAATTTGAGATTCAGGTTAGCAAAATTGAAATTTTGGGCGATTCAGATCCGGAGAAATTCCCAATGCAACCCAAGAAACATTCCTTAGAATTTTTGCGTGAAAATGCACATTTGCGTGTAAGAACGAATGCTTTTGGGGCAATTATGAGAGTGCGTTCGGTATTATCATTTGCGGTTCATAGTTATTTTCAACAAAAAGGTTTTGTGTATGTAAACACACCAATCATAACAGCTGCTGATGCTGAAGGTGCTGGCGAAATGTTTCAGGTAACTTCGTTGCCATTGGACAATTTGCCAAAAAATGAAGAAGGGAATATCGATTACAAAAAAGATTTCTTTGGAAAACATACCAACTTAACCGTTTCTGGACAACTGGAAGGCGAAACTTTTGCAATGGCTTTGGGACAGATTTATACTTTTGGACCAACATTTAGAGCCGAAAATTCGAATACTTCTCGCCATTTGGCAGAATTCTGGATGATTGAACCTGAGGTCGCTTTTAATGATTTGGATGCCAATATGGATTTGGCTGAAGATTTTATCCAATACGTGATTAAATACACGATGGAGCAATGCCCAGACGATTTGAAATTCTTAGAAAGTCGTTTGTTAGAAGAAGAAAAATCAAAACCACAGACGGAAAGAAGCGAAATGTCGTTGTTAGAGAAATTGAATTTTGTTTTGGAAAACAATTTCAAACGCGTATCTTATACTGAGGCCATTGATATTTTGAGAGATTCGACTCCCAATAAAAAGAAAAAATTTCAATACATTATTAACGAATGGGGCGCTGATTTACAATCGGAACACGAACGTTATTTAGTGGAAAAACATTTTAAATGTCCCGTAATCTTGTTTGATTACCCTGCGAATATCAAAGCATTTTACATGCGTTTGAACGACAATACCGAACCAGGAAAAGAAACCGTTCGCGCTATGGATATTCTTTTTCCGGGCATTGGAGAAATTGTAGGAGGATCACAAAGAGAGGAACGTTTTGATGTTTTAGTCGAAAAAATGAAAGCCTTAGGAATTAGCGAAGAAGAATTATGGTGGTATCTAGATACCCGAAGATTTGGTAGCGCGGTTCACTCAGGTTTTGGACTTGGATTTGAAAGATTGGTACTTTTTGTAACGGGAATGACCAATATTCGCGACGTTATTCCGTTTCCAAGAACACCAATGAATGCAGAATTTTAAAAAAAGTTTAATCGGTTAATCGTTTATTTGTTTAACCGATTATTCCGAATAAACAATTAAACACATAAACGATTAAACACAAGTGCTAAAGCAATTCTTAAATTTAAAATTATCACAAAAATTATCTCCACAGCAAATTCAGCTGATGAAGTTAATTCAATTGCCTACGCAAGCCTTTGAGCAACGTCTTTTAGAAGAGATGAATGAAAATCCAGCATTGGAAACTGGAAAAGAAGAAGAGGAATATGAAAATGATGAATACGATAACGATGAATACGATGATTATGATGACTCTGAAAGCATTGATGCCGACGACATCAACATCGATGAGTATTTAAGTGATGATGACACTCCTGATTACAAAACTCAGGCTAATAATTACAGCGACGATGACGAATCGCGTGAATCGCCATTGGCTGCGCCTATTAGTTTTCATCAGGATTTAATCAACCAACTCAATACTTTTATATTAGACGATCACGAAAGAGAGATTGCCGAATTTCTAGTGGGAAGTATTGACGACATGGGTTACATCCGCAGAAGTATTCCCGATGTAGTAGATGACATGGCATTTACCCAAGCCATTTATACCGATGAATACATGGTTGAACGCATGCTGCAAGTCATTCATCAATTAGAACCTTCAGGTGTTGGCGCTCGTGATTTACAAGAATGTCTTTTATTACAATTAAAGCATAAAACCCCAACAGATTCGGTGGAACTAGCTGCTGATATTATCGAAAATCAGTTTGATGCTTTTACCAAAAAGCATTACGATAAATTGATTCAGAAATACAATATTTCGAATGACCAACTTAAAAAAGCCATTCACGAAATAGAAAAACTGAACCCTAAACCAGGAGGAGGATTTACTGGAAACAACAAAGTGACTGAAAATGTGGTTCCTGATTTTGCCATTCGAATTGTTGATAACGAACTAGAATTAAGCTTAAACGGTAGAAATGCTCCTTCGTTACACGTTTCTAAGGATTATCAGGAAATGATGCAAACCTATAAGGATTCTCGAGACAAATCGGGAGCTCAAAAAGATGCGGTACAGTTTATCAAACAAAAACTGGATTCGGCCAAATGGTTTATAGATGCCATTAGACAACGTCAAGAAACGCTATTTGTGACTATGAATGCCATCATGCATTATCAAGAAGAATATTTCTTAGATGGGGATGAAACCAAGTTGAAGCCCATGATCTTAAAAGACATTGCTGATATTGTAGGTCTTGATATTTCGACAGTTTCTCGTGTAGCCAATAGCAAATATGTAGAAACGCCTTATGGAACAAAATTAATTAAGGAATTCTTTTCAGAAGCGATGAAAAACGATCAAGGTGAAGATGTTTCAACCTTGGAAATTAAAAAGATTCTTCAAAATATCATCGAAGAAGAAGACAAGAAAAAACCACTTCCTGATGATCAGTTAGCCGAATTACTAAAAGAAAAAGGTTATCCTATTGCCCGAAGAACCATTGCAAAATATAGAGAACAATTGGATATTCCAGTAGCAAGAATGCGAAAGAAAATATAACTATTCGTTTATACAAAACAAAAAAGGCTGTTTCAAAATTCATGAAACAGCCTTCTTTATTTATTTTATAACAGAATTCTCTATTTTTTACTACCATCAATAATAGCACCTGTACCAGCACCAACACCTGCACCTGCTAAACCACCAATAATAGCACCAGTTCCTTTTTTCTTACTAACAATAGCACCAGTTGCCGCACCTACACCTGCCCCAATAACAGCACCTTTGGCAGTACTACTCCATTTCTTTTTTGCTGCTGGAGCTGGAGCCGCTTGAGTTGTTGTGTGATTAACCACGGTTACCTCTTTTGCTTTAGCAGCTTCTTGATTTGCCATTTCTATTTTCATGGAATCGATAGTTTTTTGTTTCACCATCTCCATTTTCATAGAATCAATCTTAACTTGACTATCATCTGTAACTCCTGCTGTTTCTGCTTTTTTACAAGAAACAATCATTAAAGAAGCTAACATTACATAAATATATTTCATGACTTTATAATTTTAAAAAATTAATACGATACAAAGATACGTACAACTAATAGTAATAGATTTTATATGATTTCATGAATTTGTTATAGAATTTAAATTTTGACTTCCGCTAAATCAATATAATCCTTTTATTCTTCTTGATTTCTTCGGTTTCACCTAAGATAATCAGATTGTCATTGTTGGTTTTACGAAAACTATAATTCACCAAGTTTTCGGTGTGGGTACAAAGGGATTTGCTTTTTTAGCAACTTTGTCAAAAAGTAGTTTTATAATAACGGACATTAATCAATTAAATTTAAATAAAACCTATTCCTATGCTGATTACTTAACGTGGCAATTTCAGAAAAAATTGGGATTAAAAAAAGGAAGAATTTTCAAGATGAGTCCTGCGCCAAGTACCACTCATCAAAGAATATCAAGAAAATTGATAGGTGTTATGATTTCCGCTTTCAAAAATTATTGCTGTGAATTATTTATTGCTCCTTTTGATGTTTTTTAGAAAAGAGAAAATTAATCGGTAATTAATTTGAATTTTACAGCTTGGAAAAATAGTTTTGAATCTTTCTCAAAATAAATTCCATTTTCTTTTTTTTCTAATTTTACTTGGTAGTCATGAATTAGGGAAGTTTGTGCAATGACATTTACTTGGTAAGTATCACCAATTTTGTTTGCACTGAAGATATTTTGAACAATACCATTTATCACAACCGATTTTGGGATAATAGTAGTGTTGTTTAGCTCAAAACAAACTACATATCCTTTCTCACTATTCCTATTGTAACTTCTATACGTTTGGTTTTTAACATCTAAAAGTTGTCTGGAACAGGAAAAAAGAAAAAAAATCCCGAAAAGAAGTAATAAAAAGTGGGGTTTTAACATACTATTTTTCATAATTTTAGAGTTTTATAGCCACAAATCTAACTTAAATTAAACTATTGAAAAACAATGGAATTAAAATATGTAATTAAAATGTTGCTTGTAGGATTGGTTTTTACATCTTGCAGCAAAGATTCTGATTCTAATGAAACCACCACCTCCGAACCAGACGAGATTAACAACTTTGTTTGGAAAGCGATGAATTCTTGGTATTACTGGCAATCCAATGTTGCAGATTTGTCTGATAGCAAAAATACTTCCGCTAAAGTATATGCTAATTTAATAAACGGAAAAACTCCCGATGCGCTTTTTTATTCGCTCCTGTATCAAAGAGGGACTGTTGATCGATTTTCTTGGATTGAAAACAGTAATGAGGTAGTGTATGCCTCAAAAATTGCAGAAGTCGAAAAAACAGCTGGTTTTAGTTATGGGATTTATCCTAAAGACGCGTCCAATGTAAATATGGTAGCCTTGATTAACTACATTGTACCTGATTCACCAGCAGCTTTGGCAGGATTGAAAAGAGGTGACGTTATTACAAAAATAAATGGTAGCCAACTTAGTTCAAGTAATTATGATCAACTTGACAATTCGCAAACAACAATTACTTTGGCAGCAAGTGTGCAATTTACAAGCACTAGTTTAGTAACCACAGACAAAGCAGGAACTGTAACTATAACAAAAGCCGATATCGACGAAAACCCAGTTGCTTATTACGAGAAGAAAGTATATGGAGGCCAAAACATTGGTTATTTAGTTTATAATGGTTTTAAGTCCGATTATAATGACGAACTCAATGCCGCTTTCGCCAAAATGCAATCGGATGGAATTAACGAATTGGTTTTGGATTTAAGATACAATGGAGGCGGATCATTAGAAACAGCACTTGCTTTGGCACAAATGATTAACGGCAGTTTTACCAACAAACCCTATGCTTATTTAGATTTTAATGACAAACACAATGATCAAGATGGTTATGAAAACCTTTCTGAAAAAGTAAAAGTTTTTAACTTGGTTGACAATGAACCTACTTTTCAAAGAGAAGAAAGTATAAACAGCCTTGCTTTGACAAAAATATATGTGTTGGTAAGTTTTCAAACTGCTTCTGCCAGCGAACTCACCATTCAATGTCTGAAAAAATATATTAACGTAACTACAATAGGCGAAGAAACTGTGGGTAAATTTGTAGGTTCTAACACATTATATGACTGCCCTACTTACAATTACACCTCATACGCAAATAGAAGTACCAAGCACAAATGGCAATTACAACCTATTACTTTTTCTTATTACAACAAAGATAAAGATGTAAATCCAACGAATATCAAGCCTGATTATGACATTAATCCTTATAGCATTTTCTTGAATTTAGTTGAATTTGGGAACATACAAGATCCTTGTTTGAAAAAAGCAATAGAATTGATTACGGGACAAACTATGCGAACTACGGGGAAAAATACGGATACCCCTTTGTCCTTAAGAAATGGTAATCTTGCTGCATTCAACCCTACAAACACTGCCAAAGGGTTGTATATAGAGGATTTTAAAAGATTGAGAAATTAATAAATAGCAATGGGTTGCTAATTTCAATCGAGTTCTAGCTCCCTCTTCTTTGGAGAGGGTTGGGGAGAGGATTTATTTCTTCTCCTGATCTTTCATCGCATGATAATAAGCAGCACGACTCAAGGGATCATATTCTTCGGTTTCACCTAACATCACTAATTTATCGTTAGCTGTTTTTCTAAAACTATAATGGGCTAAATTTCCCGTTCTGGTACAAACCGCATGAACCTTAGTTACATATTCAGCCGTTGCCATTAAAGCTGGCATTGGACCAAAAGGATTTCCTTTGAAATCCATATCTAATCCCGCTACAATAACACGAATGCCTTGGTTAGCCAAATCATTACAAACTGTTACTATTTCGTCATCAAAAAATTGGGCTTCATCAATCCCAACAACATCGCAACCTTGAGCTAGAATAGCAATATTAGCTGCTGCAGGAACGGGTGTCGAACGAATTTCATTGGCATCATGAGAAACCACCATATCTTGATGGTAGCGTGTATCAACGTCTGGTTTAAAAATCTCCACTTTTTGCTTAGCGAATTGGGCTCTTTTTAATCTGCGAATCAATTCTTCCGTTTTACCCGAAAACATCGAACCGCAAATAACTTCAATCCAACCAAATTGCTCTTTATGATTTACTGTATTTTCGAGAAACATTTTGTATTTTTCTAACTTAAAAAATGAATAGTTTTTATTACTTTGTAAACTTATAAATCGGCTTAAGATTTTATACTTTTACACTTTCTCAAAAGTAGAAAATTTTTAGCAATTCGAAGGTTTGTGAGCACTTAATTAAAAGTAATCTCAAAATCCTTCTCCATTCAATAAACTATAAAGACATTCGCCAAAATACATACTATAATTTAACTATTATGAAAAAAAGATTAGAAGCCGATTTAATTAGCATTGCTCACAGAATTTTACAACTCAAAGATAAATCCGACATCAATCAATTGTATTTGGAAAGCCAAAAACTATACGAGAAACTGTCTGTTTTAAAATTTATAGATGAAAATTACGGCGATGTAAAACCTACTATTGGCAGCTATAGTGAAATTGAAAAAGAAGTAGAAAGTTTCTATGATAAAAACGCTTCTTTACCGGTTGAAACTGAAATTGAAATGACCGAAAGTAATATCTATCCAGAAGCAAAAACGGAAGAACCTATTGTAGAAACAGAACAAGAAGAAGTTGAAGTTGAAGAAATAGTTGCTCCAGAAACAACGGAAGCAGCAATTGAAATAGAAAACCCAGATGACGAAATTCCTTCTGAAGAAATCATTGCAATTGAAGAAGCTGAATTAGAAGACAATTCCCCTGAATTTCATGAAGAAGAACCAGAAATTGAGGATGAGATAGAAGAAGAGGTAGAAGATAAAATTGAGGAAGAAATTGCAGATGAAGTAGCAATAGAAAAAAATCAAGAATTTAAAGCCGCATTTGAACTCACAGAAGAACCTGAAGTTGAAGAAGTAAAAAAACCGGAAACAGTACAAATTTCTTTTGAAGATTTATTAGGTTTAAATTATAACGAACCTGAATTTGTAAAAGTAGATGAAGTACCCGCTTTTACTAAAAATATTGTTTTTGAAGCGGTTGAAGCAAAAGAAGTAGAGGAAGAAATTCCAGTACAAAAAGCAGTAGAAATCACTGAAAAAGCAACTCCAAAATCAGTTTCCTTAAACGACAAATTTTCAAAAGGAATTGACATCGATTTAAACGATCGCATTGCATTTGTAAAACATCTTTTTGGCAACAGCAACGAAGATTACAACCGTGTAATGAACCAATTAATTACCTACGATAATTTTTACGAAACCAAAAGTTTCATCGATGAAATGGTAAAACCAGATTATAATGACTGGAAAGGAAAAGAAGAATACGAAGAACGTTTTATGGAAATAATTGAAAAAAAATTCCTTTAAAACAAGCAGTAACCTCTTTTTGAACTAATTTATGTCAAAATTATATATCGTTCCCACACCCATCGGCAATCTTGAAGACATGACTTTTAGAGCCATTCGAATTCTAAAAGAAGCCGATTTGATTCTTGCCGAAGACACGCGTACGAGCGGAAAACTCTTGAAGCATTTTGAGATTAGCACCCACATGCACAGTCATCACATGCACAACGAGCATAAAACCATCGAAAATGTTATTTCCAGATTGAAAGCTGGCGAGAACATTGCGCTTATTTCGGATGCTGGAACACCAGCTATTTCCGATCCTGGTTTTCTACTAACTCGTGCCTGTGTAGAAAACGGAATTGCCGTAGAATGTCTTCCTGGTGCAACTGCATTTGTGCCTGCATTAGTGAATAGTGGCTTACCCAATGACAAATTTATTTTCGAAGGTTTTTTACCTGAAAAAAAAGGCCGTCAAACTCGATATTTAGAATTAGCCGAAGAAACCAGAACCATGATTCTATATGTTTCTCCTCATAAATTAGTCAAAACCTTAGCGGAATTCGTAACTTATTTTGGCGAAGACCGACAAATATGTGTTTCCAGAGAACTGTCTAAATTACACGAAGAAAACCGCAGAGGAACTGCCAAAGAAATTTTAGCTCACTTTGAAAAAACAGCACCACGAGGAGAAATTGTAGTGGTTGTAGCTGGAAAAACAATTATCAAAGAAGCCAAAAAAAGTAAATTCCAAAAAGACGAAGAATAACAATTATACAAAATGAATACAGCAGCTTTTATATCTAAATTACAACAAACACCAGAAGCAATCACATTTCCTGAAACGATAGCAGTAATAGAAGAAAATTACAACTTTACTCCTACTGCTTTTCAAAATGGAAACACTCATAATGCTGCAGGAACCAACTCAGGTTCTTGTAAATTATTTGCTTTTGCTCAATTGCAAAACTTATCTCAAGCTGAAACTTTAGCTTGTTTCGGCGCTTTTTACCGCGAGGAAGTTTTAGGAGATCCTGAAGGAACCAACCATCAAAACATTAGAAACTTTATGATTCATGCTTGGGATGGAATCAAATTTGAAGGTATAGCTTTAGTTTTAAAATAAAATTATTTTAGATTTCAGAGTGTAGATTTTAGCTTTCTACATTCTGAAATCTGAAATCTAAAATCTAGAATCAGATGCGTTGGACTCTTAAACCCAAACCTTCGGAAGTCAAAATCAAACATTTGGCGCAAGCTTTAAATGTGGAAGAATTTGTAGCCCAATTACTAGTGCAACGCGGAATTGAGACTTTTGAAGATGCTAAACTCTTTTTCCGCCCTTCATTAGAACATTTGCACGATCCCTATCTGATGAAAGATATGGACAAGGCAATTGAACGCATTGAAAATGCAATTGAAAATCAGGAACGCATATTGGTTTTTGGCGATTATGATGTTGATGGAACCACAGCTGTTTCGCTCGTTTCTTCTTATTTAAAAAGTTTTTATCCCAATGTTGCCACCTATATTCCGGATCGTTACGACGAAGGTTATGGCATTTCCTTTAAAGGAATTGACTTTGCCGATGACAATGGTTTTTTATTAATTATTGCCTTAGATTGTGGTATCAAATCGATTGATCATATTGCTTACGCAAAAGAGCGAAACATCGATTTTATCATTTGTGATCACCACAGACCGGGAGCAACTTTACCCGAAGCTGTTGCAGTTCTTGACCCAAAAAGAAACGATTGCAACTATCCTTATGATGAATTGTGTGGTTGCGGAATTGGCTTTAAATTGATTCAGGCTTTAGGTTCAAATAGAAATCAAACCATTGAAGATTTAGCGCCTTATCTCGATTTGGTTGCTACCGCCATTGCTGCCGATATTGTTCCGATGACAGGCGAAAACCGAGTACTAGCCTATTTTGGTTTGCAAGTGATTAACAACAATCCAAGACCTGGAATTAAAGCTTTGATTCACCAAATAAAAAAACAAACACTTGATATTACAGATGTTGTTTTTATTATTGCTCCAAGAATTAACGCTGCGGGACGCATCAAACATGGTAATCATGCGGTGGAATTATTATCTGAATTTGATTTTGAACAAGCACAGCAATTTGCTTCCGAAATAGAAAAATACAATTCAAACCGAAAAGATTTAGACAAACACATTACCAAAGAAGCTTTTCAGCAAATAATAGAAAACCAAGAACAAGAACGTTTTACCACAGTAGTTTTTCAAGAAGATTGGCACAAAGGCGTAATTGGAATTGTGGCTTCAAGATTAATTGAAACTTATTACCGTCCAACCTTAGTTTTCACAAAAAGTGGCGATAAATATGCTGCTTCGGCTCGCTCAGTAAAAGGATTTGATGTGTATAATGCATTGGAAGCCTGTTCGGAACATTTGGAGCAATTTGGAGGACATATGTATGCCGCAGGAATGACTATCAAGCCCGAAAATTATGCTATTTTCAAAGCAGCTTTTGAAGAACAAGTCCAAAAAACCATTCATCCTGACCAACTTATTCCTGAAATAGAAATTGATGCTGAAATTAACTTTTCGGACATTACTCCAAAACTCAACCGAATTTTAAAACAATTCGAACCTTTTGGGCCAATGAATATGACACCAGTTTTTTTAACTAAAAACGTAATTGATACTGGTTATGCTAAAAAACTAGGTTCAGAAGACGAGCATTTAAAACTATTTGTAAAACAAAATAATTCCGAAGGCATCGCCGCTATAGGTTTTGGATTAGGAAACAAAATCGATTTAACTACCAATCAAAAACCGTTTCAAGCAGCCTATTGCATTGATGAAAATGAATGGAATGGTAAAGTTTCAACACAATTACGATTAAAAAGCATTCGATAATGGAACCAAAAAAAATAGGCAAAAAAGACCCTTACGCCGCCTTGCGTTACAAAGAATTTAATACTTTTTTATTCCTTCGTTTTGCAATGGTATTTGCTTGGTCAATGCAATTTATCGTTATCGAATGGGAAGTATACAGCATTACTAAAGATGCGCTTTCATTAGGAATCATTGGATTGATGGAAGTAATCCCAGCCGTTTCATTGGCATTATTTGCAGGACACATTGTAGATCAAAAAGAGAAAAAAGGACTACTGATGAAATGTATTTTTGCGTTTTCAGTCATTAGTTTTGGATTGTTTTTATTGACTTGGCCAGCAGTTATTGAAGGATATTCCAATAAAGTCATTTTGTATTCTATTTATTTTCTAGTCTTTTTAGGCGGATTAGTAAGAGCTTTTCTTGGACCAACTATTTTTTCACTTTTATCATTAATAGTCCCTAAAAAAGTTTATCCTAATGCCGCTACTTGGAGCAGTACAGTTTGGCAAATTGCTTCTGTAGTTGGACCAGCAGTTGCTGGATTTTCAATCACTTTAGTTGGAGTTCACTGGTCATTGTGTTCTGTTTTTGCTTGTTCCATCATGGCTTTATTGGCTTTGTCTCAAATAAGTGAAAAACCAATTTTAAATCCTAAAATTGGTGAACCTGTAATGCAAAGTTTAGCCGAAGGAATCAAATTTGTATTTAATAACAAAACCGTTTTGGGAGCTATTACACTTGATATGGTTGCGGTACTTTTTGGTGGTGCAGTAGCACTGTTACCCATTTTTGCTCAGGATATTCTGAAAGTAGGTCCTGAAGGATTTGGTTTCTTAAGAGCAGCGCCAGCAGTTGGAGCATTCTTGACTATGTTAATTACTGCTTACGTTCCTTTGAGTAAAAATGCTGGAATGAAACTTCTAGCAGCTATTTTTGGTTTTGGTGTTTGTATCATTGTTTTTGGACTTTCTACTTTATTTTGGGTTTCGGTATTAGCCTTATTTTTCAGTGGTGTTTTTGATGGTATTTCGGTTGTTATTCGTCAAACCATATTGCAAATTAAAACTCCCGATAATATGCGTGGACGAGTATCAGCAGTAAATTCCATGTTTGTAGGTTCATCGAATGAATTAGGAGCATTTGAAAGTGGACTGACTGCTCGATTAATGGGAACAGTAACCGCCGTTGTCTTTGGTGGAAGTATGACACTTTTAGTAGTTTTAACAACTGGAGTGATCTCACCTACTTTTAGAAAATTAGATTTAACAAAAGATATTGAGGAACATGAAAGAGAGGATTAAACTATTCTTTTTTTCTTTAAAAAACAAAAGTTAAACAATTCACCAACAAATAAATAAGGGATTTTTCTTAGAAAAGCATTAAAATTTGCCAAAAAAACGATTCTTAACAATAATTTAATCTAACTGCGTTTCTTTTATACTACTTTGAAACTTTTTTAAAAGAGATACATGAGATTTAAAACCAAAATTAATTCAATTCGAAGGACAATAATGCGCAGTTTAACCAAGAATATTGGGAGCAGCAAATTAGACAAGAACCATAATCCTAGTTCGATAATAAACTTTAAAAATGTATTAATCTGTCGTCCCAATCATCGTTTGGGCAATTTATTACTGCTTACTCCACTTGTTCAAGAAATAAACTCTGTTTTTCCCGATTGCAAAATCGATTTGTTTGTGAGAGGGAATTTAGCTCCAATTCTATTTGAAAATTATCCTACAGTAGAAAATTATATTATTTTACCCAGAAAACCTTTTAAAGAGCTTATCAAGTACATTCTTGTTTGGTTTACAATCAAGAAAAAAAAATATGATTTGGTCATTAATATCGATCAAGGTTCTTCTTCGGGACGTTTATCTACTCAATTTGCTAATGCTGATTTTAAGTTTTTTGGAGAATTAAACGAAGAAATCACTCAAGAATATCCTGACTACAAACACATGGCGAAATATCCCGTTTATGAATTTCGTTATTATTTAAACTTACTTGGCTTTCCAAAAGAACAAAAAGAAGTTCCAACTATAAACATTAAACTTAGCGACAAAGAACTTGAGGACGCCAAATTAGTTTTAGACCAAATTGTCCCTAATAATAAAAAAACCATTGCCATTTTTACTTTTGCAACTGGAGACAAATGCTATTGCCCAGAATGGTGGAATCCCTTTTATGAAAAGTTAGTCGCTACTTTTCCTGATTATAATATTGTTGAAGTATTGCCGGTAGAAAACGTTTCGCAAATTGACTTTAAAGCACCATCGTTTTACAGTAAAGATGTTCGCGAAATAGCTGCCTTTATTGCAAACACATCTCTTTTTATTGGTGCCGATAGTGGAATTATGCACTTGGCTTGTGCATCGCAAACCCCAGTTTTAGGTCTTTTTTCTGTTACAATTCCAGAACAATACGAACCTTATGGTAACAATAGTCTCGCCATTGACACGAATTCGACCAATTTAGAATCCATGATTAACATCATAAAAAAGCACCTCAATAATATTAGCTTTATTTTAAGTGTTTTTTATTTAGAATTAATATAAATAATAATTATATTTGTTTCAGACATTAGAAATCATGGAACAAATACAACAAATCTACCTCAATAGCCTTGGGATTACTTTTTATTGGGAAAAACAAGAAGGAATTATCCCTAACAGAATTCAACTTATATTTAAGGAAATTGGGCTGTTTTTCACCGTTGACGAGCTAAAAGATTTTAACTATTTAATTGACGAAAGCATCGCCAAAAATCATTGTTGTGAAAATTGCAATTTGAATTCTAACTATAAGTTTCTATTGAAAACACCATTGTACCCGCTCGATTTATCAGTTTCTATGAACGAATTGAACGATATAAAAGATTTGGTTTACGGAACTTTATTTAAAATCCAAATGGATATTTACCTCAACGGTGAAGGAAAAAATTAATTTTCGAAAGTTTTAAGTTCAAAAGTTTCACCATCAAAAACACCGTAGGTAAAATAAAAAATCCAATCGCCTAGATTAATGTAATTGGAGTTGACACAATCTATGTTTAAAAATTCCACAAAGATTTTACTTTAAAATAATATATTATAACTTCCCTTACCCAAACTATCCCATTTTATTTTTAATGCCATTTTGTAATTCTAGTTTTACGCTATAATTATTTAAACAAAACTATATTTACGACTAAATTATCTTTATGGAAGCAATAACACTTTTTACCAAAAAAAACAGAAAAGGAATCATTCATTTGGTTGTTTTTGCCATCGCTATTTCTCTTATCATAAGTGTTTTTTCTAATTTTGTGTACAACATTTCGAAATCATATACAATCTTAGGTGCGATTCTTTATTTTTATATCCATTCGCAGATTTTACTACCAATACTGATAGAAAAAAAGGCTTTAAAAATGTATTTTTTAATGACATTAGGTTGTTTCATGTTCTTAAGTGTAGCCATTTGTTGGTTTGTGGCTTTACACTCCAGTTTTGTCTCTTTTCATCCAGATTTTACGCCGACTCATCCGACAGATTTTTTAGGCAAGGCTTCAATAATAAACTTTCTTTCTGGCTTTTTTCCAGCACTTATCATAGTTGGATTCTGTTCATTTATATACTATCAGTTAATTCATGACATAAAAAGTTTTTCTCCCTATTTAGAAATCCTTTTCAATCAAATATTCCTGATGAGTATTTTTTATTTTGCTGTATTTACACCTCAAATAAGGATCAAAGAAATTATAGTAATATCTCTAACGCTGATAGTATTTTACGTCCATACTTTTTTAATTGCACCTATTTTAATAACAGAAAGAAAGAAACCAAAATACGGATTTTTATTAATCATTCTTTTCATCTGTTATTATTTATTTATGATTAAAGCCTTTGGAATTTCAAAGTTTGATCCAGAAACGGGAAGCCATGCAACCTATAGAAATACTTTACACTTAGTTTATCTTATTTCTGGTATTCTATTCATAACATTATTTTTATCTTTCCTATACAGCTATATTCGTATCAAAATAAAAGCAAATCAAAAGTCATTTGAATTAAAATTAGAAGCCAAAGAATCGGAGATAAGTTTATTAAAATCACAAGTCAATCCGCATTTTTTATTCAACTCACTAAATACTTTGTATGCCACAGCTTTGACCGAAAATGCACCAAAAACTGCCGAAAGTATAGCCAAATTGGCCAGTTTGATTCGGTACATGCAAGAGGATATCAATAAAGATTTTATTCCGCTGCAAAACGAAATTAAATACCTTCAAGATTATATTACTATTCAAAAATTACGTTGTGCAGTAGAACCGGAAGTTGAAATTCACTTTGAAAATTTTGAAAATCATTCTATTAGTCCTGGACTATTGATTCCCTTTGTTGAAAATGCTTTTAAATACGGAATTGATCCCTCTAAGCTTTCAAAACTAAAAATTTCAGTAGTTTGTGATGAAACCAAAATAACTTTCGAATGTGTCAACAGTTATGATGAAAATTATAAAACCTATTATAAGGAACAAGGATTTGGTATCGGAATCGAAAATGCAAAACAACGCTTGGAGTTGGTTTATCCAAAAAAGCATACTTTTGAAATAGTAAAAGAAAATGGAATCTTTTCAATTAAAATAGTTATAAATACTTCTAAAAAATGATAACAGCCATTGCAATAGACGATGAACCCAAAGCGATTGAGGTTATACAATTTCACACTTCTAAAATAGAAAATTTACATTTGATTGCTCATTTTTACCAACCAAAAGAAGCGATAGCGTTTTTAAAACAAAATCCTGTGGATCTGATTTTTTTAGATATCAATATGCCTAATATGTCTGGATTTGAAATGTTGGGAGCGTTACGATTAAAACCAAATGTAATTTTCACAACAGCTTATGCTGATTTTGCTCTCGAAAGTTATTCTTATGACGCGATCGATTATTTACTAAAACCATTTGAGTTTGACCGATTTCAAATAGCGGTGCAAAAAGCAGAAGAACGCATTTCATCTCAAAAAAATAAAAATTCTTTCTTTTTTATAAAAGATGGTTTTAAAAATATTAAAATTCAATTCGACGAAATTTTATATATTAAGGGTTCTGGTAATTATTTGGACATTGTCCTGAAAGAAAAGGTATATTCTCCTAGAATGACTTTTATGGAACTCATTGAAAAGTTACCTTCATCGGAATTTGTGAGAATACATCAATCGTATATTGTAAATGTAAAGACTATTGACAAAATTGAAAACAATCACGTTTATATATCAAAACATGAAATCCCTATAAGCGGGAGTTATAGAGAATTGTTTTTCAAACGATTAAATTTATAAAACAACTAGTATTCTTTCAATTCAAAAGTTTCTCCATCAAAAACACCATAGGTAAAATAAGAAATCCAATCGCCTAGATTAATGTAATCAGCGTTTTCACCAACAGGATGAATCATAGGCAAGTGACGATGTCCAAAAACCAAATAATTATAATGTTTGGTTTCTAGTTTTCGTTTTGCATAAAGAATTAACCATTCGTTTTCTTCGCCAAGGAATTTCACATCAGATTCTCCAGAAATCAGTTTGTTTTTTACGGAAAGGTATTGTGCCAAACGCACTCCAATATCCGGATGAACCCATCTAAAAAGCCATTTAAAAAACGGATTAGTAAATACTTTCTTCATACGCTTATAACCCAAATCACCAGGACCTTTTCCATCTCCGTGACCTATAAGAAAGGTTTTTCCGTTAAAGGTAAATTCTTGATTATCGTGATAGACAGGAATATTCAATTCTTTTTGGAAATAATCATCCATCCATAAATCGTGATTGCCAACGAAAAAATAAATTGGGATTCCGCTGTCGCGAATTTCGGATAGTTTACCTAAAACCCGAACAAAACCTTTAGGAACAACGGTTTTATATTCGAACCAAAAATCGAATAAATCACCTAATAGAAAAATAGCTTCGGCATCTTTTTTGACTTCGTCAAGCCAAGCTACAAATTTTTGTTCTCTAGGAAAACTCAATTCGGATGTTGGCGCTCCAAAATGTTGATCGGAAGCAAAGTATATTTTTTTATTATTAGGTAGTTGCATGAAGCTTGTATATGAATGTTGAATTACAAATTATCGCTTGCAAACCACTCTGCAAATGAAGAATCTGTTTCTTGCAGTTTCAAAGAAAATAATTTGATTCCATCAGGTAATCTTCCAATAATTCTTTGAGCAAAATCGATAACCATATTTTCACTCGTAGGCTGATAATCAACTAAAATTACGTGATGCCCACGGTTTTTAAGTTCCATTGCCAATTCAACATGAGGTGTTGTTTCATTAAAAACAGTAGCATGATCAAATTGATCTACAATTTCTTCTTTTACAATTTTCTTCAAATCGGTAAAATCGATTACCATTCCGAATTTTACATCGCTACGGTTTGTAATGGGTTTTCCAATAACGGTTACTGACAATTTATAACTATGACCATGTACATTTTTACATTTTCCGTCGTAGCCATATAAGGCATGGCCGGTTTCGAAACTAAATTGCTTTGTAATTCGGATATTACTCATCGTAGATTTATTTTGACTGCAAATTTAATGAATTGATATGAGAAATGACTTGAAAATTGTTCGTTTGAAATTTCACTGATTTCTAGGCCTGATGGGAGCGGCATCTTTTTTATTTTGTCCTTCGACAGGCTCAGGATGACAAAATAAAAAGATAGAGCGGACAGCAGGAATAGCTTCTAAAAAAAACAATCTTATTTTTTAAATGCTGCCAATGCTTTTCTGGTAAAATCAGACAATACCAATTGCCCTGTAATAGCGGCTCTCTCCAATAAAAGTGTATCCCAATTTTCGGTTCCTTCCCAAATGACTTTCTTCATTTCGGCTAAAGCATCGGGATTATAGGAAGCTAATTTTTGAGTAAAATGAGCCATTTCGATATCGAGTTCCACTTGGTTTTCAAGCACTTTTGCATAAAGTCCTTTTTCTTGTGCCCATCCAGCCGATTTCCATTGCTCGGCATCCAAAGTCATTTCGGTCATAGCCGTTTTTCCTATTTTTCTACTCACCGCAGGTTCAATAACAAAAGGGCCAATGCCAATAGCTAATTCCGATAATTTAATCGCAGCATCTACCGTGGCAAAAACATAATCGCAAGCTGCTGCAATGCCTACTCCTCCTCCAACTGCTTTTCCTTGTACACGCCCAACAATCAATTTAGAACAACTACGCATGGCATTAATTAAATGAGCAAAACCAGAAAAAAACTCCAATCCTTCTTCGGGATTTGAAACCGCTAAAAGCTCATCAAAAGAAGCACCTGCACAAAAAGCTTTAGTTCCTTTACTCTTTAAAATAATTACAGCAACAGCTTCATTACTACTTAAATTATTAATTTCTAAAGTCAACAAATTCAATAACGAACGAGGAAAAGAATTGCTTGCCGGATGTCCAAACTCGACCGTAGCAATTTTATTCTCTATAGTTGTAAGTAATGAACCCGAAGTATTTTGCATATCCATGGAAGAGTTTTTAGGTAAAGTTAAAAATATTCGACAGAAACAATAGTTTTTTCAAAAGTTGTTTTTTGAATCCCATAAAATACTATATTTGCCCCACTGGGGGATTAGCTCATTTGGCTAGAGCGCTTGCCTGGCAGGCAAGAGGTGACCGGTTCGAATCCGGTATTCTCCACAAAAAAAGTCTTAAACAGCAATTGTTTAAGACTTTTTTATTTATAAAAATGAGCTTAAAATTATTTTATCTTGTTTTGAGCTGAATTAGGTTTTAATTCATCCGGACTATCTTTTGTATAAGTATCAAATTGTTCTCTGGAAGCTTTCTCAAAAATATCGTTAATCATTGCAGCGCTTACTTTATCTTTTGGTTTAAATTCATTTGAATTCATGTATTGCAACAGCGACACTAATAATTGTTTAGAGGCCGGTTTATCTTTTACATTTTGATCAAGGTCAGCACTTGACACAATCATTTTCCCTTTTCCTACTTGTGCTTCAAAAACCAAAGCCAAACGTCGGTTCATAAACCAAGTATCTATTGGTTGTACCAACGGGCGAAAATCAACTGGAAAATCTTCTAGATTCATTACTTGCGCTCTATTTTGAATATCCCACCATTGTAAGTCACTGTGATAACTAGTAGGAAAGGCTTTAAAAGCAGCACTTTTTTCCTGAATAAGCATTCCTATAACATGTGGCGGACGCATTTTAAACCAAGAGGTATTCCAAAATACAGGTTGAAAATACATTTCAACTTCCTTCCCTTTGACTACTTTTCCAGCAGCATTTAAAAACACCTTACCTCCGTTATTCAATACTTCTTTGGCTTTATCATTAAATTCTGTTGTATAATAAATTCCTGAAGGAATTTTAAAATCAACTTCAGGGTAAACCCAAAAATTCCAATCGTTTATATATTCGGTATTATTAACTTGTACTTCTAAATTTAATTTAGAAGCAACATCAATTTTGCTTAAAGCAAAAGATACTTTGCCCACAAACAAACCATTTCCATTAGCATAGGTTGTCGCATCAAAACTGTTAGAAGCTAAAATAGCTCCTTTTTCATTTTTAATCGTCCAACTAATTACAGCGACTTTCAAAGGGGTTTTTCCAGAATGAAACAGTTCAATTTCCGCATTAAAGGTTTCTGTATTTTGATAGACAAACTTTTCAATTTTAGCCAAAGGAACCGTTTGATTACAAAATCTCGAATATTCTTTAGCCGTTACATATCCTTTATCTTGCCAGAAAGCATCTAGAACACCTACAATTGCAGAACCTTGACCAGGAAAATCCTGCAATCCTAACAATTGAAATCCGCTATATCCAGGAGTTCTGAGCATTTTTTCAATTTCAGTCTTATAACTCAAAACCTGAAGTTTACCTGAAGCATATAAAAAATCTTTTGCTTGGTCACCCATGTGATGCTCTTCCAAATCTTGTTGAAACATTTCAAAGTTTTTAGCTTTGTAAACACCCGTATATTTTTTTATTTCTTCAAAATTAGGAAACACACAATACTGACCAATTTCATGAGCTACAAATGGAACAGAAAACGGGGCTATTCCTTCACTAAAATCCGATTGAGTTTCAGGTCTTGTTGTTTTCCAATTAACTCCTCTTACACCACCACGCACTTGAAATTCAGCATGAGGAACAACGGGCCAACTTCCGCCTACTGACATTCCTGTGTAAACCCGTCTGCTGTCTTTTTCTTTCCAAAAATCTACAAACTTATTCAAATATTCGACCTGATTCCCAGCAGGTTCATTACCCGCAGACAACATTACAAAAGAGGCATAATTGCCATAATTTTTAGTCATTCGAATGGTCTCATCATATAAAAATTGATCTATAGCTTGCCCCAATCCAATTTTAGGACCGTGATTGGGCCAGCTAGGACCTTCAGGCTGCAAGTAAATTCCAATTCTATCAGCTGCTATAAAAGCTGCTTCTGGAGGACACCAGGAATGAAAACGAACATGATTTAATCCGTATGCTTTTATTTTTTTAAAAATAGTTTCCCAAGCTTCTACTGTTGTTGCGGGATAACCCGTTAATGGAAACTCACAATTATTTAAAGTTCCTCTTAAAAAAACAGGATTCCCATTAATTAAAAAACGATTTCCCTCTATGGTAAAATTGCGCATTCCAAATTGAATTGTCTTTGTTTCTTGTATCTTATTAGAAACCAATTGAACTTCTAAATGATACAAAGCAGGATCAAATTCGTCCCAAATAAGCATTCCTTCGTCAAAAGGCAATTCCACTTCCACGATTTTATTCTCTGACCCAGCAAGTTTTATTGTAGCAATTATTTCTGCAGTAGCATCTGATTTTGGAGAGTTAAAACTCTTTGCAACCAACTTTAATTTTCCTTTAAATTGTTTTAAAGCGCTGTTGTTTACTTTAATTTTCACAAATGCTTTTTTATTGCTCACATCAGGATAAATTTGGACATCTTCTAAAAAAGCTAATGAAGTAGCTTCTAAAGCAATTTTTCCAATAATACCATTCCAATTTCCTTGGGTATGATCGCTAATACTATGAGAATCTGGACCTACATTTATTTTATCTCGATTATCAACCCTAATAGTAATGCGTTGTTTTCCTGAAGTTAAAAAAGCACTTAAATCATATTCATGAGGAGCAACTAATGAATTTTGCAAACCAACTTCTTTATCATTCACCCACACTCGAGTTTCAATATGGCTTCGTTCTAAATGAAGAATAACCCGCTGGTTTTTCCAATTTTCGGGAATCACAACCTCTTTTTGATACCAAGCCGCACCTACATAATGTTTTGCTGGTGTAAGCCAAAAAGGGATGTGAATATTTCCAGGCTCACGGTATTTAGCCAGTCGAGGCATATAATAAAAAGAACTATCGTAAATGGTTCCTGTCCAAGCAGTTTTTAAAGTAATATCATCGCCTTTTAAAAATTCGGCCATAGAACCCGGAAGTTTAATTTCATCCGTAAGATTTCGATTGTACCACTTTGCAGTTATACCTTCGTCATTCCTGTCTATCTGAAATTGCCAAATTCCTGAAAGATCAATTTCATTATTTGTAAAACTACTTAAGGAAAAGAAAGCAACAAAAAGCAGCACTTTATGGAACGTTTTATTCATCATATTTTTTTTATCTAAATTACTTCAGCATTACATTTACTTTGTATTCTACTGAAATTTGAGGTTTTTTAACTTCAAGAAAACTTTTATTTGTACCAAAATCAGGTAAAACTTCTTTATCCAAATAACTTAAATAAGGAGCATCTTTTACCATTGGCATAAAATAAAAATACATATCATGGGACTTTAAGTCTTCTTTGAATTTTTTAAGTCCAATAGTCCAAGGCTTACTCGTGTACAAATTATCCGTTTGCAATTCGCCTTTCATCATACAAATTCCACGATCGCCACGATAATCGAATGTAATAAAGATATCATTCAATTTAGACCAGTCAAGAGTACCTGATTTCAAAACAAAATGACTGTTATCTGTTTGTATCAATTGAATAGTCGGTTCTACTTTTGGCACCGTTACTCTCCATGCACTAGCATTTTTGAATGGTATTTTATTTTTAGTTATTATTCCTTCATCAGAAGAAAGAAGATTTGTAGCAGGATAAACCGCGAAATCTATTTTCTCTTGATTTTCGCTGACAAAAGTAATTTTGGAATCATTATCCAAAACCAATGCGTTGCTAATTATCAATTTTTCTTCATTGGTTTTACCAACCAAATAAGCTTGTTTCGCTTTGTCTTCAGGCAAAATTAAAAATGAAACTCCGTTAATTTGGAATTCGTTGACTTCATTTGCTGCACAACGTATTACAGTATTTCCATTTCTTAGAAAAGTTTTAATACCAATTCCTTTTACATCTACCTTTCCTTTGAGTACTATTTCAGGAATAATACCATCAACTGAAACCATTACATTGTAGGATTTATTGTTATTGGAAAACCTACAAAAAGGCTGCACCGTTGCCATACGAATTGCTACTCCATCGTAAGCTACATTAAATGGAAAAACAGCGGAACTACCCGATTTTAATGTAAAAGTCCCTGACTCAGGAAACTGAATCACTCCATCCTTAGTAGCAACATTAATCTTTAATTCTTTTAAATCATGCATTTCTAAATGGTCTTGAAAATTATGCATAAATACATAACCTTTAGAACCATCACTCCTGACTGTATAACGCAATGTGTTATTGTCCGAAGCCTTTATACTATCATTAGTACTTGGAAGAACAGGATATAATGGCGCTAAATCATTGCCATAGCATTTTAAGAAATAGTTCATGAATTTTAAGGAATAATAACCACTACTCACATTGCCAAACTCTCCTATTGGCGCTTGGTAATCATAGGATTTATTATTTAATCCGGAACCTTCTGATAAGAAAAAATTCCCTACAGATGGCGTTGTTCCTCCATGATACATATAAAATCCAAGTCCGTTAGTTCCACTTCCTACCGTTCGAACCATCATAGGAAGAAAACTTTCGCCAGGAACACGAGGTCTTCTAGAATAAGTAACTGCCATTCCAGTTCCTAATTCGGCTGCGAGAGAAGGATATAAATTCACATCGTAACTTACAGGAGCATAATCTGGTTTTTGATGAATATTTTTAAACAAATAAAACGGTGACGGACTATTACCTGCCGTCCAGAATGGATAAGCATATCCAGCCATAACTGGAATGGATCCTTTTTCGACAATTGTAGCATATCCCCAACCTGTAGCTGTATAAATAGGTGCTACCAAACCAGCATCAATAGCTAGTTTTTTAAGTGTTTTCATATGGTCACGACCAACATCGGCAAATTCATTTCCCATTGCATTAATCCCTACACCATCCTGAATAATCTTTTTGTCGCGCCCAGCAACCGTTCGTTCTTTTGGAGCATCTACATAGGTAAATCCCCAAGGCGCTGTTGAACTAAACCTTCGGTAGCACAGTTGATGATTTTGTACCTTACGAATATAACTAAAAATTATAATTATGGTCACAAAAAAAAGTCGGTTGAAGAATTAAG
>WSSedL1CaDRAFT_10000226_pt1:0-17500 | contig 39352 bp, 21 predicted proteins | sample WetSurSL1Cattail_FD_9464 | JGI IMG/M metagenome (IMG submission 9464)
CTTATCTTGATACTTATCAAGATAATTGGGAATTGAGAAGACTTAAAGAAGATAAAAATGAAAAGGCTTATTTCTGGTTTGAAAAACCTTTTGTTACTTTTCTTTAATCTAAAATCTAAAAAAAATCTTTAAATAATCTAATCTTTAAATTTAATTAAAAACAAATATAAAAATTAATAAAAAAAGTGATACATAAAATAAATACAAGAATAGATAAGACGAAATTCGTCCACCTCCCATATATTTAATCCCTTCCCCTATAAAAAAACTTACAACACCAACCCCATTTGTAATTCCATCAATTATACGTCTATCAAAAAACTGAGTTAGTTCAGTTAATCCTCTTATACCTATAGTAAAAACCCTAGTATAAAAAATATCTATATAACCACGATTATATGACCAATTGTATATTACATTTTTTATTTGGTCCAAGAAAGTTCTTTTAAGACCCCCTTTGACAAAAAAATTGATTAAATCCAAATTTTGGAAAAAAGAATAAGCAGACCCATATAAAATATATGCTATGAATAGTCCGAAACTTGCTATACTTACTGAAAGAAGTGCATTTGTAAAAAATTCATATGAATTTACCGAATAATTCGAAGTTGGATAGAAAAGATTTGTTGATGGGGTTAACCATTTCGATAATATATCAAAATCAATTATTCCTTCATCAAAATGAATTCCTATGGATCCAACGAACAAAGTAAATATTACTAATATAATAAGAGGAAATAACATAGTATTGTCCGATTCGTGAGGATACATGGAAGTTTTTTTATTTCCAAAGTAAGTACTAAAGTTTCCTATCCTATTTCTTACATTATTATCAATTTTCGATGTATCTTTTGAAAAAAAAGAGACCCTATTACTCATTGTTGATAAAAGTAAATTTCTATTGACTCCCTGGGGTCTTTCTTTTCCCCATAAAGATATTGAATATAACGAACTATTTTTAGTGCTACTATAATTTTGAAAATGAACACGCAAATGCCCATCAAAGGTAAGTAAATAGACCCGAAACATATAAAATGCGGTTAATCCCGTTGTGAAAAAAGCTATTATTGCAAAAATTGGAGAATACAACCAACTATCATTAAGAATTTCATCCTTGGACCAAAAACAAGCAAGAGGTGGAATACCACAAAGAGAAAGTGTACCCAATAAAAAAGTAGTTCTTGTAATTGGAACATATCTTCTCAAACCACCCATAAGAACCATATTCTGACTTTTTTCTGGTGAATATCCAACAATAGGTTCCATTGAATGAATAATAGATCCGGATCCCAAAAACAATAAAGCTTTAGAATATGCATGAGTGATCAAATGGAATAAAGCAGCTCGATAAGAACCTATACCTAGAGCTAACATAATATAACCCAGTTGAGACATTGTAGAATAGGCTAAGCTTCTTTTAATGTCTCTTTGAGCAAGAGCTAAAGTAGCCCCTAAAAATAGTGTTATTACACCTATTAAAGAAATGAAATTCATTATATAAGGTATAACTATGAAAAGAGGAAGAAGGCGAGCTACAAGAAAAATGCCTGCTGCTACCATAGTAGCAGCATGTATAAGAGCCGAAATAGGAGTGGGCCCTTCCATGGCATCAGGTAACCATACGTGAAGAGGAAATTGTGCGGATTTCGCAACTGCACCGACAAATAATAAAGAAGCACATAAAGTAACAAATAAAGAATTGACACCATTATTATGGATTAAGTTTTTAGATATTTCGAACAAATCTCGAAATTCGAAACTACCAGTTATCCAATAAAAACCCAATATTCCTAACAATAAACCAAAATCCCCTACACGATTAGTTACAAAAGCTTTTTGACAAGCACTTGCTGCAGTTGGCCGTGTGAACCAAAACCCTATTAATAAATAGGAACACATTCCCACCAGTTCCCAAAAAATATAAATTTGTATCAAATTGGAACTAGTAACCAATCCCAACATAGAAGTATTGAAAAAACTCATATAAGCAAAAAATCGCAAATATCCTTGATCGTGAGACATATAATTGTCACTATAAATAAGAACCATGATTCCAACCGTAGTAATTAGTATTGACATAATAGAAGTAAGTGGATCAATCAAGTATCCGAACTCTAAGGAAAGATCATTATTGATGGTCCAAGACCATAGATATTGATAGATAAAACTTCCATTTATTTGTTGAATAGATAGATTGGCCGAAAATACCATAGCTATACTTAAGAGTAAAACACTAGGAAAAGCCCACATGCGACGAATTTTTTTTGTTGCTGTTGGAATAAGTAAGAGTCCAACTCCTATTGACATAGTAACAGGAAGTGGAAGAAAAGGTATTATCCATGCATATTGATATGTATGTTCCATAAAAAAAGAAATGAAACTTTTTTTCTTATAATTGCTAATTGTTTCCGATTCACCAATTCTTATCTCTTTCGAGAAAAAAAAAACAATACTAAAAGAAATCACCAAAAAAAGACCTAAATTTTCTAGTTCATTTTTTTAGAGTGGAATAATTACCTAACTTATTATGTAATAAATTGATTGGATTCCATTCCAATTCAATAAAGAAAACTTATCCTTATCGGAAATATTATGATACTCCCGACTTCGTAGAGAACTGAAATAAAAAATGATTAATGTTACTGATTAATGTTACTTAAGTAATGGAATGTCTTGTTTAACAGATCAACGACTAGTTTAGTTCTAATTTTCATTTAAATTATGGGCATAGCGCTCTAAATTTAATCCATTTTTCTTTTATCCTATTTTTTTCCTTCGTATATATTATATTTATATATGTTATGTGTGATGTGCACGTAACTAACGTATATATATATTTATATATATCATGTATACATGTACATATAAATATATTTGTATTATATATATTTGTATGTTAAGGTAAAATAAATGTATATTAAATAAAAAGTATATTTTAAATAAAATTATCGACATACATAGAAATCTACATACATAGAGAAATCTACATATATAGAATAAGTCTAGAAAAAAGAAATAAGTATAGATAATGACTAAAAAGAAGATCTATTTTGAACAATACATGTCTTTCACATACAACGATAAAAATAAGTAACCTTTTTTTTGAATGGCAGTTCCAAAAAAGCGTACTTCTATGTCAAAAAAACGTATTCGTAGAAATATTTGGAAGAAAAAGGGATCGTTAGCTGCAGTAAAAGCTTTTTCTTTAGCGAAATCGGTTTCCACTGGGCATTCAAAAAGTTTTTTTGTGCGACAAACAAATACTAAAGCCTTGGAATAATCTCAATTGACATAGCCCCAAAACAAAAACTTCATCTTAAAAAAGATGAATGATTTACATTAACTAATATGTTTTTCTCTATTAAATTCCTCAATATTAGTTAGAACGAGCTGCTGTAATATATAGAATAAGAGTTTTTGTATACTGGGTTCGAAGTATTTTTTTCCTATCAATGAACTTTTCACAATAGAATAACAATAGAATAAAAGAATCTTTTTCTATTTTTCTATTGTGAAAAGTACAGTACAATTGCGATAGAGATTCAAACTTTTTTCTTATATGCCTATCCAAAAATTTTAAATGACGAGTATTAATACTTTATCATTATACTCTTTTCATTATACTAAGGTATGGAAATCATTATAAAAATAAATAATTGTTTGTATTTAGTTATGAAATTATGATAGATATGAACTCCTAGTTATTTGATTTTGTTCGTTGAAAAAATTGATCTTTTTCATTTTGAATCCATGAAATCCAGATAAATGAAAAACAAATCATCAAAAACAAGAAAAAATAGAAAAAAAGTAAAATTCTGAGTTTTATACCTTAATTGGGAAAAAACTATTGAGTTCCAACTGTTTCGAGAGAATTTTGTTTCTAGTACGTGAAAGTTTATTGTTAAAAAACCCGTAACGATAATACCGAAGTATTATTGACGATTCAAATATGAATTTAAATGATTCTTTATCTATCGATTCTACTATTTCCTGAATTATATGGAATTGTTGAATCTCGACGATTAAACATGAATTGACTATTATTATTTCAAGTAAGCCGCCATGGTGAAATCGGTAGACACGCTGCTCTTAGGAAGCAGTGCTAAAGCATCTCGGTTCGAGTCCGAGTGGCGGCATTCTCTAAAAGAGATACAATAGATTTTAAAATGTATTCAATTCCCGATTTCCAATTCTGTAATGGGACTTTCTTTTATGATATTTGCGACTTTAGAACATATATTAAGTCATATTTCTTTTTCGATCATTTTAATTGTGATTCCGATTCATTTGATGACCTTATTAGTCCACGAAATTAGCGGATTACGTGATTCGTCAGAAAAGGGGATGATAGCTACTTTTTTCTCGATAACAGGATTATTAGTTTCTCGTTGGATTTCTTCGGGACATTTTCCGTTAAGTAATTTATACGAGTCAGTAATCTTCCTTTCGTGTGGTTTCTCCATTATTTATATGATTCCAAAAATACGGAACCATAAAAATGATTTAAGCACAATAACTGCACCAAGTACTATTTTTACTCAAGGCTTTGCCACGTCGGGTCTTTTAACTGAAATGCATCAATCCACAATATTAGTACCTGCTCTACAATCTCAGTGGTTAATGATGCATGTAAGTATGATGTTATTGAGCTATGCCGCTCTTTTATGCGGATCCTTATTATCAGTCGCTCTTCTAGTCATTACATTTCGAAAAAACACCACTATTTTTTGTAAAAGCGATAATTTCTTCATTAAGTCATTTTTCTTTGGAGAGATTGAATCTTTGAATGAAAAAAGAAGTGTTTTTAAAAACACTTCTTTTCTTTCATTTCAAAATTATTACAAATATCAATTAACTGAACGTTTGGATTATTGGAGTTATCGTGTCATTAGTCTAGGATTCACCTTTTTAACCATAGGTATTCTTTGTGGAGCAGTATGGGCAAATGAGGCATGGGGATCCTATTGGAATTGGGACCCCAAGGAAACTTGGGCATTTATTACTTGGACCATATTCGCAATTTATTTACATACTAGAACAAATAAAAATTGGAAAGGCACGAATTCGGCACTTGTGGCTTCTATAGGATTTCTTATAATTTGGATATGCTATTTTGGTATCAATTTATTAGGAATAGGTCTACATAGTTATGGTTCATTCACATTAACATCTAATTGAATAAACTACATGACGAATACATAAAATAAAAGCATTGTCCCCTATATAACGAAAGTTTGTTTTTATGACTTTTTGAGAACCATTTGAATCACGGAATCATTCAAATGGTTCCCAAAAAGTCGAGATACATCTAATTACAATTCTTATTCACTTTATTTTTTTTTCATTATCATTATACAGTACAACGAACTATTTTAAAAATCTTAAAACCAAAAAATTATAAGACTTTCTATCTCATTAATGAAAAACTATCTATGATAATAATTGGATAGGATAGCTTGTACCCTATCAACTGATAATGAGAGAACGAAATCGGGATAAATACCAATCCCTATTACGGGTAAAAAGATACAGATTGAAAGAAATAGTTCTCGTGGTCCAGAATCTAAAAAATTCGAGTTTGGAACATTAAAAAACTTGTATCCATAGAACATCTGACGTAACATAGATAATAAATAAATAGGAGTTAATATCATTCCAATTGCCATTACAAGTGTAATTAGCATTTTTGGCATTAAAAGATATTTTGGACTAGTAATTAGTCCAAAAAATATTACTAATTCTGCAACAAAACCACTCATTCCGGGTAATGCAAGAGAAGCCATCGAGAAGCTACTGAACATGGTAAAAATTTTTGGCATTGGGATAGATATCCCGCCCATTTCTTCGAGATAAACAAGACGCATTCTATCACAACTCGTTCCCGCCAAGAAAAAAAGTGCAGCACCAATAAATCCATGAGAGAGCATTTGTAAAATGGCTCCATTGAGTCCCATGTCGGTTATAGAACCAATTCCTATAATTATGAAACCCATGTGAGATACAGAGGAATAGGCTATTCTCTTTTTTAAATTGCGTTGACCAAGAGAAGTTGAAGCTGCATAGATTATTTGTATTGTTCCTATTATCACCAACCAGGGAGAAAATAGAGAATGAGCATGGGGTAATAATTCCATATTGATCCGAATCAATCCATATGCTCCCATTTTTAATAAGATTCCAGCTAAAAGCATACATGTACTGTAATGTGCTTCTCCATGGGTATCCGGTAACCATGTATGTAGGGGTATAATTGGTAATTTGACAGCATAAGCAATAAGGAAGCCAAAATAAAATATTATTTCCAATGCCACAGGATATGATTGATTAATTAATCTTTCAAAATCTAATGTTGGTTCATTGGAACCATATAAACCCATACCTAGAACACCTATTAAGAAAAAAATGGAACCTCCTGCAGTGTACAAAATAAACTTAGTAGCCGAGTATAGACGTTTCTTTCCTCCCCACATGGATAAAAGTAAGTAAACAGGAATTAATTCTAACTCCCACATGATGAAAAAAAGTAAAAGATCGCGAGAAGAAAATAATCCTATTTGACCGCTGTACATTGCTAGCATCAGGAAATAGAACAACCGCGAATTTCGAGTAATTGGCCAAGCCGCTAAAGTAGCTAAAGTAGTAATAAATCCTGTCAGTAAAATGGGTCCTATGGAAAGTCCGTCGATTCCCAGTCTCCAGTGGAAATCAAAAACATCTATCCATTTAAAATCTTCTTTCAATTGGATTAATGGATCATCCAATTGGAAATGATAACAGAATGCATAAGTCGTTAGAAGGAGTTCTAATAAGCATATACATATAGTATACCACCTATACATCTTATTCCCTCTATGAGGGAAAAAGAAAATTAAAGAACCCGCAAATATCGGCAAAACAACAAGTATTGTTAACCAAGGAAAATAACTCGTGATAAAGACAAGATACGTTTTGACCAGAAGGAGCCCGTGCTCGAAATAATTAATTTTATCGAGTACGGGCTTTTATCGGTAAAGAGGAATCAAATGATTCAAGTGGAGTTTTTTGTAACGTATCAATAAGATAGAGCCATGCTGCGAGTTGTTTCAGGTCCTAAATAAACACGAACACTCAAAAAATCTGTCGGGCAGGCGGATTCACATCTTTTACAACCTACACAGTCCTCGGTTCTTGGCGCGGAAGCAATTTGCTTGGCTTTACATCCGTCCCAAGGTATCATTTCCAATACATCTGTGGGGCAAGCTCGTACACATTGAGTACACCCTATACATGTATCATAAATTTTTACTGAATGTGACATTGAATCTAGAAATTTCAGTTTTTAACATAAAAAATTTGCGATCTGGTGAAATTACAAATTAATAGTAACTGAGTCATTAATAGTAAATGAATCATATATATATTGTAGACACCAGACGAAGCAGTGGTTTATCAAAATTTTAACAATCAATATATTTCTTAATCTGTTTATGAGAAAAGGCCAAGAGACTTTGATTTACGTTTCAACAATCATGATCATACGAGTTGCATATGTGAATTGTTGAAATTGGTCAACAAGTTGTTCATCCTTATTTCAATATTTATATTTATTTCAATATGAACATAATAAATTCAATCCAATAATCCAATAATAATAATATTTATATTATTTATAAATTCTAATCTAATTAGATTATTTATATATTGTTATTAGATTATTTATATATTGAATATATATTATTATTTTATTATATATTAATTATATATTAATTATTTATATATATTTATATATAATATAAAAAATTAATATATATTTTATATTTATTTTTTATTTTTATATTATATTTATGTATATTTAAATATGTATATTTATATTATTTATATTATTATTTTTATATAATTATTATAATATTATTATTATATTAAAATATATTAATATTAATTATATTATCATTATATTATCATTATATTATCCATTATATTATCATAGTTAACTAAATATAGGTAAATTTATATATTAAAATATTATTTTTTTTATGTGCTTTTATTTTATTTATATGATGATTATGACTAATTATTCAACAAATTAGATTGATTGATACGAGTTGATTTTCTATTACGATGGATTGACGAAACAATAGCTAGCCCAATAGCTGCTTCAGCAGCTGCAATGGCTATAATAAAGATTGAGAAAATGTCTCCTTTTAATTGACGACTATCAAATATATCAGAAAATGTTACGAGATTTATATTAACCGAATTTAGTATAAGTTCAAGACACATAAGTGCTCTAACCATGTTTCGACTTGTGATCAATCCATAGATACCGATAGAAAATAAATAGACACTCAAAAAAAGTACATGCTCAAACATCATTGACTAACTCCTTATCAATCTCAATTCATTTCAATATGAAGAACAATTCAACCAATTCAATTGATTAAAATAGAACAATTACACAACAAAAGAAAGTATTAGCGGTAGATAGATTTAACTAAAAATTCTACGAATTTTGAATCATTCTAAGTCTTTATTATTGCCGAGCCATAGTAATTGCACCTATCAAGGAAACTAAAAGAATTATAGAAACAAGTTCAAACGGAAGATAAAAATCCGTTGATAAATGAATCCCAATTTGTTGAACATTATTTATTAGGTCCTGTTCGATAATTTGGTTTGATCTTGTAGTCCAAATAATTCCGTACCATGACGTATCTGGGATAGTAGTAATTAGTGAAAAAAGAATAGTTGTACAAATCAGCGAAGTGCCCCCATCTCCAATGGTCCAAAGATAGGAATCTTTGGAATATTCTGAACCATTCATGAACATTACAGCAAATATGATCAAGACATTTATGGCTCCCACATAAATAAGGAGCTGTGCGGCAGCTACAAAATAGGCGTTCGATAAAATATAGAATAAGGATATACAAACAAGAACCAATCCCAACGAAAAGGCAGAATAAATTGGATTGGTAAGTAATACTACCCCTAGACCCCCTAATACAAGAACTAATCCCAAAAATACCACAAGAATATCATGTATTGGTCCAGGTAAATCCATTATGTATAAAATAGCAAATAAATAACTTGAAATATTTCATGACCTTACTAAATGGTCCAGGAAAGGGAAAGGGGTTACCCTATTTTTTTTCGTATATAGAATATAGTATATGATACATTTTTAATTGTATTCCATTTTATCTGGATTAATGTAGATATAGATAAAATTATAGGGCCAATCCCTGTTTTTTATCCGAAAGAAAAAAGAAAAGAGTATTTATAATCATGGTTTAAATTCTCTATTTCGAAATCATCACATCACAAAAAATATATTCTCAGTTTAAATTAAACAGTCATTCTCAGCAATCAATCAATAGTTATTAATTTTTATTTGTAATTACTGACTAACCAAAATAAAAAACTTGGATCTTTGATTTTATATCAAAACAAAATCTTAGTAATTGGTAATCGTTCTTGAATCAAAAGGTTTATCTTTGTCTATTTTGCTTTGAGTCGAATTCATAACTGTTTGAATTGTGTAATCTCCAATTATTGAAATTGGTAACCGACCCAAAGCAATTTGATTATAATTCAATTCGTGACGATCATAAGTGGAAAGTTCATATTCTTCAGTCATTGATAAACAATTTGTTGGACAATACTCGACACAGTTACCACAAAAAATACAAACTCCGAAATCAATACTATAATTAAGCAATTGTTTCTTTTTAATATCTTTTTCAAATCTCCAATCTACAACGGGTAGATCTATCGGGCATACACGAACACATACTTCACAAGCAATACATTTATCAAATTCAAAGTGGATTCGACCCCGGAAACGTTCTGTTGTGATCGATTTTTCATAAGGATATTGAATAGTTACAGGTAAACGATTTGTATGGGATAAGGTAATTATGAAACTTTGACCAATGTACCTTGCAGCTCGTATGGTTTGTTGACCATAATTCATGAACCCAGTTACCATAGGGAACATATTGTAGATATCCATGAATAAATTGATGTTTCTTTCTCTTGTTTGAAAGAGGTTATGAATCTAAAAAATTGTTAGCGTATTCGGTTATTTATAGTGAAACAAGTTGGGAAGAAGTTGTTAATAACAGATTACCTAGAGAAATTGGTAAAAGAAATTTCCATCCAAGATTTAATAACTGGTCCATTCTCATCCTAGGTAAAGTCCATCTTGTTGTGATAGAAATGAAGAGAAACAAAAAAGCTTTAGTTAATGTAATAAAGATACCAATTGTCATTCCAAAAATTCCTGCCATTTTATTTATTCCAAAAAGTTCAGGAATGGATATGTACGGAATAGAAAAATTCCACCCACCTAAGTAAAGAACTGTTACAAATAATGAAGAAACTAATAAATTTAGGTAAGAAGCAAGATAAAATAAAGCGTATTTTATACCCGAATATTCGGTTTGATAACCTGCTACTAATTCCTCCTCCGCCTCTGGTAAATCAAAAGGCAATCTCTCACATTCGGCTAGAGAAGAAATTATAAAAACTATAAACCCTATAGGCTGACGCCAAAGATTCCACCCCCAAAAACCATATTTTGACTGTGCTTCAACTATATCAACTGTACTTGAACTATTAGATAATCATAGTCGATAATAACATCACTGTTCCCATCGCTATTCCAAAACCGTACATGAGACCTCAGCTTCATACGGCTCCTCTATGGCCACAAAAAAATGTAAGGACTGGTTTCATTATTATCGCCATCTTTAGAGGTAGATAGAATAAAGATACATTGGAAAGTCCTAAATTAGACCAATGGAATTCTGTCTGCTAGAATAAGAAAAAAAAGAGCTTCCGAATTGATCTCATCCTTTATAATGAAAATTTTGATTTGTTGGGTAATAACTTAATCTTTCAATAAAATACTCGTTATATCAATTAATAAATGGAAAGAATTAGGCATTTGATTAGTTCATAAATCATGATAAGAATTCCATATGTATGAATATGGATGGGGAAAGGAAGAATAAATAAAGGTCGTTTTTTTTATTATTCATTCCATTATTGCATTCCATTTCTTTTTTCCTATTCTTCTGTCTCAGAGGAGGGTGCTTAAAAAAAAATAAAGGATTAATTCGTTTTTGATAGTTATTTCTTTAACCAGTGAATAGGAGCATACTCTAGATCGGAATCATAGGGAAGTACTACTTGATCATTTCTACCAATTTCAAGTCCTTGTCATATTATGATTCTGTTTATGCATAAATACTTCTTTTTTTATACTTTGCATTATCTCCATTACTAATCCTTTGTGTACCTTGGTGTTCCTAACCGCCCACTGGCTTTTGATTGATCCCTAGTATAGTAATAAATACGAGAAAGTCGTAGAAACTCTATACAGTTGATCTTTTGTTTGGGCCCGCTTCAAGATATGATGACTAATCAAAAAATCTCAATCTTGGGGTAAACAGTTTACACTGCTTATGTTTACTTCAACTTTATTCTTGTACATAGGGAATGAGATTTTTTCTTCTTACTACAAACTTATAAGCTGTTTTATTTCACTCATATAACTATCTGGTTTAACTCAGCAACCCAAATGCTGAATAGAAAAATGCAAATTTCTATTCAATACATGGAACCTCTTTCTTTTTTCTTTTATTTCTAGAAGAGAGGTAAAAGTTCATATTACAACGAATCACACGTAGAGATATTGATAACACACATAGAGTTAATGGTATTTCATAACTAATAGATTGAGCAGCAGCTCGTAGACCACCTGAAAAGGAATATTTATTATTCGACCCATATCCTGACATAAGAAGGCCAATAGGGGCAATACTGGAAATGGCGATCCATAAAAAAACACCTATACTGAGATCGGCTAAAACAAGACGATACCCAAAAGGAATTACTAAATAACTTAGTAGAACTGATATGACCGCTATAGCCGGTCCGACACTAAACAAACGAATATCTCCTCGAGATGGGAGAAGGTCCTCTTTAAAAAGTAGTTTAGTCCCATCTGCTAGAGCTTGAAGAATTCCCAACGGGCCAGCATATTCAGGCCCAATACGTTGTTGTATAGCTGCAGAAATTTCTCTTTCTAACCACACAATTACTAGTACTCCTATTGTGATTCCCAATATAAGGGTCAAAATGGGTACAATCCATATCAATCCATAGGTTTCTTTTAAAAATTCCGATGTAGCAAAAGAATTGATAGTTTGTACTTCTGTCGTATCAATTATCATTTCAACGATCAACTTCTCCCATAATGATATCTATACTACCTAATATTGTCATGATATCAGCCAATTTCATTCTTTTAACTAGCTGAGGAAGAATTTGCAAATTAATAAAACCGGGTGGACGAATTTTCCATCTCCAGGGAAAAACACTATTATCTCCTATCAAATAAATTCCTAATTCTCCTTTTGGAGCCTCTACTCTTACATAAAGTTCTTGTTTCGACAATTCAAAATTGGGTGAAGGTTTTTTACTAATAAATCTATATTCAAAATCATTCCATTCGGAATTCTTTGCTCTATCAAAGCGTCGGACTTCTAAATTCTCATAGGGTCCTCCAGGAATTCCTTCTAGAGCCTGCTGAATAATTTTTATGGATTCTCTCATTTCGCCGATTCGTACTAAATAACGAGCTAATGAATCTCCTTCTTTTTGCCATTGGACTTCCCAATTGAATTCATTGTAACACTCATAATAATCAATTTTACGAAGATCCCATGGGATTCCAGAAGCTCGTAACATCGGTCCTGATAAACCCCAATTTACTGCTTCTTCTCCACCAATAATGCCCACTCCTTCAACTCGTTCCAAAAAAATGGGATTCCGTGTAATAAGTTTTTGATATTCATCAACTCCTGTTAAAGAATAATCGCAGAAATCTAAACATTTATCTATCCATCCATAAGGTAGATCAGCAGCTACTCCTCCGATGCGAAAATAATTATGCATCATTCGCATACCTGTGGCGGCTTCGAATAGATCATATAGCAATTCTCTTTCTCTGAAAATATAGAAAAAAGGAGTCTGTGCACCGATATCCGCCATAAAAGGTCCAAGCCATAACAAATGAGAAGCTATACGGCTCAATTCCAGCATAATCACTCTGATATAGCTGGCTCTTTGAGGTACTTGAACATTTTCCAATTGTTCTGGTGCATTTACGGTTATTGCCTCTGTGAACATAGTAGCTAAATAATCCCACCGTGTGACATAGGGTAGATATTGTATAATTGTTCGGTTTTCCGCTATTTTTTCCATTCCCCTATGTAAATAGCCCAATATAGGTTCACAGTCAATAACATCTTCACCATCAAGAGTAACGATCAGTCGAAGAACACCATGCATTGATGGGTGCTGAGGACCCATATTGACTATCATTAAATCTTTTCTTGTAACCGGTACAGTCATATCTTTTTTTTCCTTAATTCATTATTTCATGAATTCCTCAAAATAAGGCTCATCAAAATGCAAAATTGAATACTACTTAAAAAATTCAAACGATTAAATTAACGAGTTTTTGGCTCTCGAATATCCAACTGACCAATTAATTTCTTATAACGTACTCTATTTTTCTTTGACAAATAAGCTAGCAACCGTTGTCGTTTTCCCAGAATTTTTCGTAGACCCCTTTGCGATAAAAAATCTTTTTTGTGCAATTGCAAATGGGAAGTAAGTCTCCGTATCTTATTGGTAAAACTGAATACTTGAAATTCAACGGAACCCTTGTTCTTGTTTTCGTCTTTTTCTTCTTGTGGAATAATTGAAATGAATGAATTTTTGACCATAAAAAAATTTATCTATCTTTTTCTTTCTTTTTCATGGATTTTTACGATCAGAAGAAATAAAAATAATAATTATATGCCAGTTATTTTAATCGAGTACAGCAAAATTTGGATTTATTCATATACTACTTTTTTATTTTATCCAAATCAAATTTTAAATTGGATTTGGATAGAAAAGGATAATACTTTTCTACATTAAGGAAAGAAAAAATGGATTTCTATCTAAAAAAAATTGTACTGATTTTTTATTCCTATATTCAATTGAATTGATACACCATTAAATCAGTATTATTTACCGAAATCTAATATAGTATATGCGTATATCTTTCAGTTCTCATATACCGAAAATATCACGGGATGTAGATATACAGATATGATATCGAAAATATAGTATTTCTTAATTAATTAAATTAATTAATTAAGTAATTCTTAAGTAATTCTAAATCGTGGATACATATGTATCCTTAACATATTGAAACGACTGCCATTATTGGTATCAAACCAATAGCGATTCATACAAGCTAAATCTTCTAATCGGTAATTGGGCCAAAGAAAAAATTTGCATTTAATGAATTTATTTACATCTGTATTAAAATACTTGTCCTCATTCAAAAATTTTCCAGAGTTTCTTATGTTGTTTTCATTGCAAAATAATGGATTTCTCTCCATACCATTCCAATTATGAGAATTGAAACAAATAAAAATTCTCAATTCTCTACGACGTCTAGGAGATAGAATATGTTCAGGAACAAGGAAATCATAATAATTTGTGTTTCCATTTACAACCATATTGTCATATGGTGTAATGGATTTATCAAAATTATTCTTATCAACATTTTTTTCTTTTATGCATTTTTTATTAGTTTTAGTTTGGTACTTATTCTTCTCGCCCAATGAGATACTTATTGTTTGATAGAGAAGAAATTTTCCATCCCTTTTTATAGATAGACGAATTGGTTCGATAATCAATATTCCTTTTTTTATTAATTGTGGAAGAGCTAGATCTTTCTGAATCAGCATTACATCCAGATGCATCTCTCCTCTTTGAATCGAGGATATAGCAATTTCCTTTGGATTTATCAGTCTAAGTAAGAGGCAATAGACCTTGATATTATTGATCATTCTTTGATTCAAGGAGTCATCCCATCTTAATTGAAAAAGGAAATATTTTTTAAGGAAGAAATCCAGTTCTGCTTCCTTGCTTTTCTTGGATTGTTTTTTTTTTTTACCTTTTTTAAGGTCTGATCTCACATAATCTTCTTCTATATATTTTTTTTTGTTTTCTTTTCGTAGATATGATCTAAAATTTACTTGGGTCTGTTGTTCGTTTTTTTGTTGGTTGGAATTTTCCAATTTAAGATATTTTTTTTTATTTATGTTGATGTTTTTACTTTGACTTTTATTTTCATAAATAGAAGAATTTAAAAGAAGCAATTTGATTGGTATAATCCATGGTTTAATCTTATATGTATCAAAAAGTAGCACAAATTCTGGAAAGAACCAAGGTTCTAGATTTGCTACGGTACGATAAACACTTTCTTGATTCATTCCCATCCAATCAAAAAAGTGTTTTTTTTTATTGGATTGATTGATTTCTTGATCAATTGTGAGAGACAAAATATCTTTATTTTGCAATTGGTTTTTTATTTTTTTGTCAGTCTTAGTATTTTTATCGATTTTGGTACCGATATGTCTATCGATCCAGGTCTCAATATCAATATTTTTTCTAAGACAAAAACAGAGAATTCTACAGTCAAAATATTTTCTATCTAGATTTTTATGGGTATCAATAATATATCCTTCTTCTAGATAATCACTAATAGCCATACTTACCAATACATAAAATGATTCGGGTTTTAGTATATTGAAATTATATGGAATTTTTTGACCTAAATTCATATATTCATGTGATAAAAGATCATATCTGTAGTGTTTTTTCAATTTTTCTTTTTGACTTTTCAATGAATCCGCTGCATAGTAATTTTCTTTCACGTAATGAATTAATTGGTTTTTTTCTTTTTTATATGAATCCAATTTAATTGAGTCTTTTTTTCGAATCGTACAACGTTGATTGATTCTATTTCGCCATTTTTGTGGTACTAATCGGACCCATTTGGTCTGAGATAAATTGTATTGATAATGACCCTTTAACCAGTTTTTCCATTCAATTATTCCAGACTTATCAACTTTCTTATGTCTTGATTTGGAATCAAATATTCCTCGTGTTATACAATAATCCTTGATTTTATCCTTAATAAAAGGATAGGTTCTGTGATATTGAAGTAGAGATTTCAAGTGATACTTTTTAAGTAATTGGGTTTGTGATAATTTAAAAAATACATATGCTTGGGACAAGGAAGATAAGTCGTAATAAATTGTTGAATTATTATTACTAATATTAGTATTAGAAAACGACTTTTTTTTAGTGGAAAAAAAGTTCATTGTATTTTGATCTATTTCATCAATTCCTTCTTCATTTGTTTCATCGTTGTAAATAGATTCATTAAAATTTTTTTTTGTTGATTCAAAGAAAAGTTGTGAATTTTTTCTCGGAATATTAATCATGCATAGGAAGATATCTCTATAGATTTTATCAATGAAAGATTTCAGAAAATAATGTGATTTACGTAGTAATCGGATAGTTTTTCTTTTGAATACCTGCTCAATATGTTTCTCTGATTCCGATCTTTTACCATCATAAGTTAGAACTACTTTTTTCTTGTCTTTTGTTATTTCTTCTATTTGATTCCTGATTGTGATTGCTCTATCAGAAAGATCTTTCATTTTTTTTTCTATGAGTGAATAATTTGTCCAATTCATAGATCGGATTTGAATGGTCGATTCACCAATAATTGTATTATTTATTTTGTAATCTTTTCTATTTTCATCCGGTTTATATACTTTCACCTTGCGCAATTCAAATAAGAAAATTGGGTTTACTTTTTCAACTTCCTTCATTATTCGTTTTATAACTGGAACTATTTTGATGATCCATTTTGTTTTTTCTTTTGAAACTTTTAGAAGTTGAAAAATTTTTTTTTTTACTTGTCTAATTTTTTTTTCGAGTTCTTTATAAATAGGTTCAAAAAAGGAAGGTCTTTTTCGTGGACTTCCAAAAGGCAGTTCCGCTTCCATTCCCCAAACTGTTAAAAAACAAAAATTATCTTTTTTTCCTTTTTTTTTCATTTGATCCGTAGGATGAGATCCTATTTTAGATTTAGATCTTCGCCAAGGTTGAAGGCGGAAAGGAAATAGAATCTTTATCTGAATACCGTCTGTTAACCAATCTTTGGGAAATTCTGTTTCTGATAATTGAACACCATTATAAGTGCATTTAACATGCATTTCTCTATTCCAATCTTTCAAATCTTCATACCATTCGGGGAATTGGAATAATAACATACGGCCAATATTTTTAGCTATTATCAATGAAGGAAGTACAATGTATTTTCTAAGAAAAGATTGGGTTACTAACATTAAACCTCTTATTGTTTGAGCAAATATAATGCTATCCCAAGTTTCTGATATTGTTATCCGTTCCTTTTCCTCTTTTTTCTCTTCGTTTTTTTTCTCCTTTTCTCTTGTCTCTTCCTGCTCAAAATGCGAAATTTGCAATTCTGGTTCTTTCTTCACCGAACCCCTAAAAATACGATTCATGATTTCATAGATATCAAAAGAAGAAAAAAAAAATGTTTTGTCTATTCGATCTAAGAAAAGTGGGGAAT
>WSSedL1CaDRAFT_10000226_pt1:37500-39352 | contig 39352 bp, 21 predicted proteins | sample WetSurSL1Cattail_FD_9464 | JGI IMG/M metagenome (IMG submission 9464)
TTGGGGAATATGAGTCGAAGCAATAACAAGAATATTTCTAGTGGAACATCTTTCACAATCCCTGGAGAGATAGTTCTCTAATAGACCGAGGGATAAGTAATTCGACTCATTCACATACAGATCATGAATGTTTGGAATCCATATTATGCAAGGAGACATTGCTTTTGCTAATTCGAATTGAAGGGTGATATCAAATCGGTCTATTTTCGGCGTCATATACATAGTTAGCACATTCGTCATAGTTAGCAGCTCCGTATCAAGGTCATCATCAATATCGTCACTATCATCAATATCGATATCGTCACGATCATCAATATCGATATCGTCACTATCATCAATATCGATATCATCAATAAGATAACCTTTAGGCTTGTCATCCAGGAACTTGTTCGGAAATACCGTAATGAAAGGAACATAGGAGTTTGTCGCTAGGTATTTGACCAAATAGGATCGTCCAGTTCCTATAGAACCTATTACTAAAATACCCCTAGAAGGGGATAGGGCTAAGCGGAGCGAAAAGGGTTTTCCATGAGATGGGAAATGAAAACTATTAGCCCCACACGAGGTTTGTGAATAAGTGATTGTCTGATAATGAGCAAGGAATATCCGTCTTTCTGCTAAACAGGATCTATTGAACTCATAACTCATTAGATACTTTTTATGAATGTCAACTAAGTATCGTAAGTAAATTGATCCCGGTTGTTCAATCATTTGATAACCAGAGTCATTCTTTGATAAATGATCACTATGAGTCAGACTCAATAGAATTTGATCAATCCTTTTTTCTGTCGTTAAGGTGGAGAACTGAACCAAGAATTCTCTTTCTTCGTCATCAATCGAATCACTGTTCGCGACCCAGGATTCTATTTTATCATCAATCCAATCACCGTTCACGTTTTTTCTTTTTCTTATCAATGAATAGATCCCTTTACTTGTACGACTTAGATGTCTCGTATTTCTCGAAAAAGTGATTCGATTGATGGGATTTGGTATGATACTTATGAGATCGATGAGATTGCTATTCAAATATTTCTTCTTAGAACGTATTGATTTGACCCCATAAGCGGGACCACCACCCAATAGCATGTTGCCACCAGAAGCAGAACCCCGTATTTCTTCCAGAGAATCTCCTAATTGTTCCAGAGCAACTAGAAAGAGATTCTTTAACCAGAAAGAATTCAGTTCAGATGTAGGATACCTATCCAGAAGTTTTCGCAACTCAATCATGTATGATGGAATCATCAAAGATTTTATCTTTTCTAACTCTGTCTGTAACTCACTAGAGGCTCGGGAAACGAAGAGAAAATGTATACGAACGAGATATCCAGCAACAAGAAGAAGGAAAAGGATTGAATAGAGGAACTCCCGAGCATTTGTTGATCTCAGATGTGTCCATATCAATGGAACGGGTGACTCATTATTTCGATGAATCATTTCTTCGGACAGAAGAAGATTCTGTAAACACTTACTCGAAATCTCACTTATCAGAGTCCGTTGTGGAAGAATCTTCTGAGGAATTGACCATGATATATCTGATCCATGCATAATATCATGAAAAATGGATACAAATTTTGGACTGCTACTTAGTATCGGCAATGGGTCTGAAAAAGTATCTAAAAGGGTGAAATTTAGATATTTGCACCCTGTCGAAGTAAGGAACCATGGCATATATGTTTGGAACAGATTCCATTTTGAGAGATTTGAAAAAGCACTATCTCGTTGAAAGGTTCTATACATCTGCCGTTTCTCAACGCATTTCTTTAGACAAAGACTCCGTTTTTTCCTCTTTCCGGATGGTAAATATTTCTCAGAACATGGAGTGTGAATCAAACCCATGTTTGAATTGAAACTG